>JAAUYH010257867.1_pt1 | contig 31816 bp, 21 predicted proteins | sample 7278061 | NCBI WGS metagenome assembly JAAUYH01 (sample SAMN14350203, study PRJNA611818) | marine sediment metagenome | isolation source: surface marine sediment (0.6m) | place: French Polynesia: Moorea | collected 2018-08 | reverse complement strand
GCTATCCTGCTCAAGACCGTTACAACTTCTCTCAAGTAGCAATCCTAGAGTTAACTTATATTGTTAACTTCGGTTCTGAGTTAGCAGTAGTATCAATGTTACCTGCATTCTTTGAAGGTACTTTTGAACTGTCCAAAGCCCAAGCAGGGATGATTGCTGCTAGTTATGCGTTTATGAACTTAGCTGCTCGTCCTGGCGGTGGTTTAATCTCCGATAAATTAGGTAGTCGTAAAGTGACTATGGGTGTACTTACTGGCTGTATGGGTATCGGTTACTTACTACTGAGTACAGTTAATAGCAGTTGGTTCTTACCTGCTGCGGTAGTATTAACTATGGCTTGCTCATTCTTTGTACAAGCTGGAGAAGGTTCTACTTTTGCTATTGTCCCTCTAGTGAAACGTCGCATCACAGGACAAGTTGCTGGTAATGTTGGTGCTTACGGTAATGTTGGTGCAGTAGCTTATCTCACTATCTTTAGTTTGCTTCCTAGTTGGCTAGGTGGCGGTGCTGAACCATCTCCCGCCATTATTGCTCAAGCCAATAGTATTTTCTTCCAAATTATGGGAGTAGCTGCTTTGATTGTAGCTTTCCTCTGTTTCTTCGTTCTCAAAGAACCTAAAGGCTCTTTTGCAGAACACCATGAAGGAGAATTGGAAACTGCTTCTGTTCCTAATATGAGTAATATTGAAACCGAAATCAATTTCTAATTATTCTAGTCGGGGTAGTAAAAAAAACTAGGGCGCAAGGCTTGCGCCCTTACAAAAGTCAGCAGGCTTGTTAGATATGCGAACAGTACCCTAACATCCTTCACCGTCAAAAAATATAGGTTTTAATTTTAAATTTACTTTTGAAACAAAGCACAAAATAGTTTTTCATCTTAATAATCTCAAAACTTATTAAAATACAAAAAATTTAATTTTTATTTACTACAACAAAAATTGGGAGGTGTACTCATGAGCGAATCTACTAAAACCCTTTGTCCTTATTGTGGTGTTGGTTGTGGCTTAGAAGTATTACCCCCTGCTCAACCAGGAAAAGCTACTAATAGAGATAGTAACGGTAATCCCATATGGCAAGTTAGGGGCGATCGCGCCCATCCTTCTAGTAAAGGTAAAATATGTGTTAAAGGTGGGACTATTGCGGAATCTTTAGATAAAGACCGCCTGAAATATCCCATGATGCGAGACTCTTTAGATCAGGCTTTTAGAAAAGTCAGTTGGGACGAAGCTTTAAATAAAATTGTCACCCGTATTCAAGAAGTTAAAGTCACTCATGGTGCAGATGGTATTTGTATGTATGGTTCGGGTCAGTTTCAAACCGAAGATTACTACATTGCTCAAAAACTACTCAAAGGCTGTTTAGGGACAAATAATTTTGATGCTAATTCCCGTCTCTGTATGTCTTCAGCAGTAGCAGGATATATTCAAAGTTTTGGCTCTGATGGTCCCCCACCTTGTTACGATGACCTAGAATTAACCGATTGTGCCTTTTTAATTGGGACAAATACCGCAGAATGTCACCCCATTGTTTTTAATCGCTTGCGACAGCACCACAAAAAGAATCGCAAGGTGAAAATGATTGTAGTTGACCCCAGACGTACCAAAACAGCAGAAGCAGCAGACTTACATCTGGCTATTAAACCAGGTACAGATATTGACTTACTTAATGGTATTGCCTATCTATTAATGAAATGGGGAGAACTAGATACCCTCTTTATCGATGAATGTACCCAAGGCTTCACTCATTATGCAGAAGTAATCCAACATTATCCCCCAGAAATAGTAGCCCGTAGATGTGGTATTAGAATCGATCATCTAGAACAAGCTGGTCGCTATTGGGCGGACTCAGAAAAAGTACTGTCTCTCTGGTCGATGGGAGTTAATCAGTCTTCAGAAGGAACAGCAAAAGTCCGTACTATTATTAATCTGCATCTGATGACTGGAACTATTGGCAAACCAGGAGCAGGTCCTTTTTCTTTAACAGGACAACCTAATGCTATGGGAGGAAGGGAAGCAGGAGGTTTGTCCCATATTCTTCCTGGCTATCGTGTGGTGAAAAATCCTCAACATCGAGCAGAAGTAGAGCAGTTGTGGAAGATTCCAGCAGGTAGTATTTCTTGTACTCCAGGGAAAGATGCTTGGGCGATGATTACAGGTTTAGAAACAGGAGAAGTAGGACTGTTATGGATAGCTGCAACAAATCCAGCAGTAAGTATGCCTGATCTAAAACGGACTCAAAAAGCTTTGCTTAAATCTCCTTTTACTATTTGCCAAGATGCCTACTATCCCACGGAAACGGCTGCTTATGCTCATGTACTATTGCCAGCAGCCCAATGGGGAGAAAAAACAGGAATTATGACCAATTCTGAGCGAGTTGTTACTCTTTGTCCCCAATTTCGTAATCCTCCTGGGGAAGCTAGACCAGATTGGGAAATCTTTGCGGAAGTGGGTCGCCGTCTCGGATTTACTAAAGAATTTGATTTTGCTGACTCCGCAGCCGTCTATAATGAATTTGTCCAACTTACAAAAGGTCGCCCTTGTGATGTCAGTGGTTTAACTCATGGTAGATTGCGACAACAAGGTCCTATTCAATGGCCCTGTCCTTTAGAAGCAGTAGAAGAATATCATACAGCCTCTTTTGAGTGTAGCACTCAAGGTAATACTAGCCAGAATCAACAGCAAAAAGCAGAATCAGGATTATTTTCGGCTCTATTTAGAAGCAAAGAAGAAACACCAGCAGCCAAAAGACTTTATACTGATGGTACTTTTAACACTCCTGATGGGCGAGCCAGATTTGCTGCTTTCCACTCAAAAGGTTTGGCTGAACCCCCTAATAATGAATATCCTTTTGTCTTAACAGTAGGTCGTCTCTACGAACATTGGCACACAATGACCAGGACGGGAAGAATTGAAAAAATCATGAAAAAACAGCCCTCACCCTTCCTCGAAATTCATCCCAGAGATGCAGAGAAATTAGCTATCGAAGAAGGAGCTATGGTAGAATTACGATCGCGCCGTGGTAGGGGTCGTTTTGCTGCTAGAATCACTAAGGCGATCGCACCTGGTACAGTTTTTGTTCCCATGCACTGGGGCGCATTATGGGCAAAAGATGCAGAAGCTAACGTCTTAACTCACCCAGAAGCTTGTCCTATTTCTCTCGAACCAGAATTAAAAGCTTGCGCTGTCCAATTAATTCCTCTTAGCAATCAACAAGTTGTTGAGACAGAAACTAATCAGGAGCAACTATTATCATTAAACATTTATCATTAAGTACTTGGACAAAATTAAGTTTACTGGTTAAGCACTAGGCAATAAGTAAGAGGTAATAGGTAGAGAGCTACGAACCGTATTATTATTTATTTGATAAATCTCGTTCGTGAAGCGAAAACTGGAGTTTTACTTAAATTCCCAGTCCCCAATCCCCAATCGCGAAGCGACGAGTGTTGGTCTCCCCAATCCCCCGAACTAATTTGTTAAAAACTACTAGTTTGAAACTAGATGCGGTTGATCTGTGTTTGAGCAACCCGATTTTGTCTTTCGCGACTTTTGGCTACAGAACCCTAAAATTAGACCTAAACCCCAGAAAAAAGACGGTTCTGGAACTGTGCGCTGTTGTATGTCCACGTCACCAGTTTCCGATAACTGGGTAAAGTAATTACGTAAGTCGTTACCAAATATATCAGTAGCTTCTATCAAGCTAAATTGTCGATCTGGTAATCCGTCATTGCTTACTTGAGGAGTTACTTGAAAAATAACTGTCTCCAGATCAAAAATAGTACCAGGAGCTATTCCATCAGCATTAGTACGAGTAAGTTCTGCAATACTGTCAGTGCCAGAAATTCGACCAATTCCTTGAAAATCTGGAAAAAATGCAATATCGGAAGGGGAACGAAAAATATCAACTAATTCTAATTCAACAATGCTGCGGGATACTTCATATTGTAAGGTCTTGAGAGGATTAGGAAGGTCAGTAGTATCAAGTCTTACTGTAAAACTGAGGATGTCCCCAGGATTACCAAGAAAGTCGTTAATGGGGTCTTCATCAAGTTGTATTCCACTAGGAATGACTGTCAGTGAAGCTCCATAAACAGGAGTGCTTAATATTAATAAGGCTGTAGTAAGGGATAAATTTTTAATTAGTGTTGTAAACTTCATAATGTCTCCTAAACGTTGTTAATTTACAGCAGAATAGTGACCAGCAAAAATAGCTCAAGCAAAAGTTCTTTTTATTTTGTCTAGGAACTTAGCTGAGTACGAAATCTTTTGATACTTATAGATAAAAGGATTACGGCGAATAATATCAAAACTAACATCTGTGGCCAAAGTACTTCTAAGCCTAAACCTTTGAGCAGAATTCCCCTCAAAATTATCACATAGTAACGGAGGGGATTAAGTAAAGAAAAATATTTCATAAAAATCGGCATACTTTCAATAGGAGCGATCGCGCCCGACAGTTGAATTAAAGGTAGATTAATGAAGAAGGTCATCAATAAAACTTGTTGCTGGCTACGACAAAGAGTTGCTAGAATCATCCCTATACCAATGCCGACAAATAAATAAAGTCCTGATAGTCCTAAGAATAAAAATAAATTTCCTCGAAAAGGCACTCCAAATACTAATCTACCCACACCCAAACCCAGCAAAACATCTCCCATCAACATAACAAATAGAGGTACAATTTTTGCTAACAAAATTTCCCAAGGCTCAGATGGAGTCATGAGCAATTGTTCTAAAGTTCCTGTGTCTTTTTCTCTTACTAAGGTCACAGAAGCAAGTTGAGAACTAATTAATGTTAATACTACTCCCATCATTCCTGGTATAAAAAACCAGCTACTTCTTAACCCTGGATTATAAAGAAAAATTGTTTGAGTATTAATTAATACTGATGATGTATTCGATGCTAATTGGCTATTATAATTACTCATAATTTGATTGATATAACCTTGAGCAATTCCAGCAGTATTAGCATCTACTCCATCTACTAAAAATTGAATTTCTGAAGTTTTATTTTTTACTAAGTTGCGATTAAATTCAGGGGGGATAACTAAGCCTACATCTAAATCTCCTTGCTCCACTTCTTTTCCTAAAACTCTAGAATCTAGGAAATATTGATTAGCTTCAAAAATTTTATTTTCTGTCAAAGCAGACACTAATTCTCTACTATTGTTACTGTTGGCATAATCAACAATTCCTAATTGAAGATGTTGCACATCTGGATTGAGAGAAAACCCGTAGATTAATAGTTGAATTGTAGGGGGGAATATTAATAAAAACAACAGTTTTTTATCTCTGAGTATCTGATTGACTTCTTTGGTTAATAACGCCCAAAATCTACTGCTAAAAAGACGATAAATAAATTTCATATTTCTCAGAACACCTAGAGAGGATAATTACTGATAATTCAGCTAACTAATTTCTGGTTGTTTATACATCTGAGTCGAAAAAAAAATGCAATGTTCTTAGAGGTTGTCTGAGAAGTCGAATCAGCTACTTCGATACCCCTCGTGAATTTAATCTGATAATTGCATTCGCTTTAAGCGCAAACGCGCTACATTGAATAAAAACAGTCCCAAAACAACTAACATTAGCATTGCTAACCAAACTCCCGACCAGCCAGTTCCTCGAACATAAGCATCGCGGGTGATCTCGATGTAATAGCGGGCTGGGATAACATTAGAAAGGAAAGAGAGGGGAAAGGGAATATTATTAAGGGGATAGATAAAACCTGATAATAATAATGCTGTGAGAAACCCGAGAAAAGTAACCCCCTGAATTGCTGCTGTTAGATTGCTAGCCCCAACCCCAACTAGTAACCCAAACAGAACACTATCTGCTAAAAAGATGGGAGTTCCGATTAATAACGGTGTTGGGTCGCCAACTAAACTTAATCCCCAAATTAATGAACCCAACAATAAAATAAATAAAGCTTGACCAAGACCAATGAGTAGATAAGCTAAACCTTTTCCTAATAGTAGTTGTATATTATTCAGACTAGAAGCATAGACTTGTAAGATTGTACCCTGTTCCTTTTCTCTTACCATGGCAAAAGAGGTTAATGCTGAAGGATAAACCCAAAGTATTAGTGCAAAAAGACCAGGGATAATATAAAATGATTCTTTGCGACCAGGATTGAACCAAATACGCACCCGAGGCATAATTTTATCGGGAGAAGATTCAACATTGTAATTGCTTAAAAAATCTTTAGTAGTAGCTTTAATAATATTTTGAATAACGCGGGCATTATTAGCATCAGAACCATCAACTAAAACTTGCACATCGCTAGATAGACCATCTTTAATGCGACGACTAAAATCAGTTGGAATCACTACAGTTGCTTTGGCAATTCCTTCATCGATCGCCTGTTGGGGATTCCTAAATAGATAATCCTTATTATCCTCAGAATCGATAATTGGGAATCTCAAGCTGGAAGCTTGGGTAAACTGATTGGTTGCAAATAAACGTTCTATATAGGAACGACTGAGAGGACTTAAATCGAAATCTTGGATGAATAAAGGAATATTTTTCGCTTCTAAGCGGATCGCAAAACCAAAGATTAGTAAAGTCATCAAAGGTAAAATAAAAGCTAGGGCTAAAGTCAGGCGATCTCGACGAAACTGAGCTAATTCTTTTTGACATTGGGACAAAATTCTTTTCATCTTGCTTCACGAAGTTGAATAATTAATTATTTGTTTTTTGAGCGCGTTGTACGATACCAATAAAAGCATCTTCTAGAGAAAAAGGAATTGGTCGGAGAGAGCGGATATTAAGCTCATTTCTCGCTAAAAGTGCGCTTATTTGCCGAATTTCTGCATTGGGATGATCTAGAACCAGATGAAGGCGATCGCCAAAAATTGAAACTCGCCAAGGCTCTAATTGAGTTTTGAGTAAGTCAGAAGCAATTTGAGTATTATCGGTTACTACCTCTATGAGTTGACCAATTTGTGCATCTTTAATTTCACTAGGAGAACCTTGTGCTACCAATTCACCAGCTACCATAAACCCCATACGATTGCAGTTTTCAGCTTCTTCCAGGTAATGAGTAGTGACTAATACTGCTGTTCCTTGATCGGCTATATCGTTAATCAAACGCCAAAACTGCCGACGCGCCAAGGGGTCTACTCCCGAAGTTGGTTCATCTAGAAACAAAATTTCTGGTTCATGCAATACTGAAGCTCCAAAAGCTACTCGCTGCTTCCACCCTCCTGGTAATTGACCAGTGAGCATATCTTCTTTTCCTACTAAACCACAAGTAGAAATTACCCAGTCAATTTTATTGCGACGTAAACGACGGGGTACTCCATAAACTCCACAGTAAAACTCTAGATTTTGGACAATAGTTAGGTCATCATAGAGAGTAAATTTCTGACTCATATAGCCGATGCGTTGCCGAATTTTACTGCTGCGTAGATTATGAGTTTGCCCAGCCAGAGAGATAATACCATCCGTAGGTTCTATCAGTCCGCATAACATTTTAATGGTAGTTGTCTTACCAGCACCATTAGCTCCCAAAAGCCCATAAATTTCACCGTAGCGAATTTCTAAATCTAATCCTTTAACAGCGTGGAAGTCACCAAAGACTTTTCTCAATCTGGTTGCACCAATAGCAACATTGTTTCTGCTAATTAAATTACGATTTTTGGCATAAGGAAAGGGAATAAATGATGGTTCTTTTCCAGCTAGACGCAGACGAGTTACAAAAACGTTTTCTAAAGTAGGTTCTGTAGTTTGAATTTTATTTAATTTTAGTTGGTTACGATCAAACAGATCACAGATTTGGGCTTCTCCAGCAACAGCATTGTTAACCAAAACATCTAGCCTATCTCCAAAGGTTTGCACGTCAACAATAGATGTTGATTCTTCCGTCCCTGTTTCCTCTGGGGATAAATTACTATTGAGAACTTCTTGAGCAGCTTTCAAATTAGACACTCTAAGTTCCAAGCGTTTTAAGCCCAGACTATCTCTCAACTCAGAAAGCGTGCCGATTTGCTGAATTCGTCCCTCATGGAGCAAAGCAATGCGATCGCATCTTTCCGCTTCATCTAAGTAAGGAGTTGCCACAACTATAGTGACTCCCTCATTAGCAACAGCAGCAAGTACATCCCAAAACTCGCGACGAGATACAGGGTCAACTCCAGTAGTAGGTTCATCTAACAGCAGAATTTGAGGTTGAGAAATCAAAGCACAGCACAAAGCTAATTTTTGCTTCATCCCGCCAGATAGTTGTCCAGCAAGGCGATCGCCAAATTGCTCCAAATTCATCAAACGCAGATATTTAGCACGACGTTGCAAAAACTGTTTTGGGGAAACTTGACGTAATCCAGCACTGTACCGCAGATTTTCATCAATGCTTAAATCGGAATAAAGAGAAAATTGCTGGGTTAAATAACCAATAGACAGACGAGCATCCCGAGGAAGTTTATCTAAAACTCGCACCGCACCAGAAGTTACTTCCATTACTCCACTTAAAATGTGAAAAGTCGTGGTTTTTCCCGCACCATCAGGGCCAATTAAACCAAATATCTCTCCCCGACGCACTGAAAAATCAATACCTTTAACAGCAACTAATTGATCATAATTTTTCGTTAAAGCTTCTACCTGAATAACCTTTTCTTCCTCTAGATTAAAAGCACCATTAGTTGCCTTAGATATATCCGTTACATGAATCATTAAAAAAACCTCAATATTGACGAAGGGTTAGTGTTATCTCCGTCATCTTAGGGCGGAGTAATCTGTGACTTTTGGTTTTAAATCAATTTCCGCATCAGCAGGTAATCCTGGTTTTGCCAAACCTGCGGGTTCATCGATCGCAATTTTGACCCCAAAAACCTGCTTCACCCTGTCTTCAGCAAAATAAATATTCTCAGGAGTAAAAGAAGCTTTAGTATCAATAGCAGTGACTTTAGCGCTCAGAGCTTGGTTTGGTGCTGAATCTAAAAATAAGTCTGCTTCCTGACCAACTTTGACCTTACCAATTTGTCCTTGAGGTACATAACCACGCAGATATACAGTGTCAGGATTAATTATTGTTACTAGAGGTTGTCCACCAGCAACAACTTCTCCAGGTTCAACAATACGAGTCGTGACCACACCATCAATAGGACTGATAATATTCAAATCACTAACTCTACTTTGAATTTCTGCTTTAGCAGCTTTGACATTGTTCACCTCAGCTTTAGCTGCTGCCAATTTCAAACGAGCTTGTCTTAACTGAGTACGCAAGCGGTTGATTTGACTATTGCGGATACTAGGGTTAAGTTGTGCTGTTTTGGCTTGCACTAACTGACCTTGGGCTGAATTGACGAATTGTCCAAAAGAATCTACAGAAGCTTGGCTTGCTTGAACTCTAGCTTGAGCAGTTTCAAAAGCAGTTTGCACTTCGTCGAATTGTCTTTGGCTTATAGCACCTTCTGCTATTAATTGAGCAAATCTATCAAGATTGGTTTTAGCTAGTTTTAACTCAAATTTAGCTTGTTGTAACCTTGCCACAGCTTCATTAAGTTGGGCAGTACTAGAAGCCACTGATGCTGATGCCTCAAATACCCGACCTTTAGCATCTTGGATATCTTGTTGTAAATTTAGTTGAGTTTCTTGAATTTGAGTTTCTAATAAATCAATTTCTAAGCCTGCTTCCTCTTCTCTTTGTTGGGCTGCATCTAAACGAGCAGCAGCACCTTGAAGTTGGGCTTGAATTTCCCCATCATCCAGCCTAGCAATTAACTGACCTTTTGTAACTTCATCTCCTTCGTGTACCGCGACAAACCTAATTCGACCTCCAACTTTAGCACCAATATCTGTTTCATAGCCTTCAATGCGACCACTTACTCGTAGTAAAAAAGGATTTGAGGGGGAAGAAACCACATTCCAAGTGTGCAAACCAACCCCAGCTAATAAGAAAGCAACGGGAATTAGTAACAGAGGAGAACGTTTGCGTTTAGATTTAGGTGCAGTAACAATCTCGGAATTTTCTAAGGATAAGGCTGGAGAGGGAACTTTTGTTTTAGTTTCGAGAGCAGCAGTCTTAGTACCATTATTAGTGTGTTCAAGCATTGCTTTTTCCAGATAATAAATTTATTTAAGCTACAGAAAGGTAAGTCTGAGGAATGGATTTAATGTGATTTTGAAGAGTCAGTTCAATGAAATTCAATAGTTCTTCTGTATGACTTTTCAGGAAAAAGTGACCTCCAGAATAGAAATGACTTCTAAATTCTTTGCTAGTGTGTTGACCCCAAGCCAGAATTTCAACTTGACTAACCATTCGATCTGAAAGTCCACCAAAAGCGTAGAGCGGACAAGGTAACGCATTAATACTAATAGGGTGGTGTTTGTAAGTTTCGCACAGCGATAAATCGTCCTTGATAATCGGAAGTAAAACTTCCATCCACTCGTGATTATCTAAAATATGTTGTGAGATACCTTCATATTGACTCAACAATTTTTTAAGTTCTTCTAAGCCCATAGTCGTGGAAGATGGAAACCGATAAGGAAGGTGCGGTGCGCGGTGCGCCCCAACAAATAGAGCTACTGGTAACTTTTCTCTAGCTGCATGAAGCTTTTGTGCCAGTGCGTAAGCGATTAAAGCACCTAAACTATGTCCGTAAAAAGCATAATCTTGTTGGAGGTAGGGGGCTAGTTGTTCGTATAATTCATCTATCATTTCTTGAAAGTCAGTAAATCTAGGTTCGCGAAAACGACTTTCTCTACCTGGTAATTGAATCGGACAAATAGCTAAATCATTTTTGGCTAAAGTTTTCCAGTGATTGAAACAGGATGCTCCTCCTCCAGCATAATGAAAGCAAAATAGTCGGATGTCCGTCTGTTTAGGAATTGCTCGTGTTATTAAATATTTCATATAAGTTACGCACCCAATTTCAAAATTCCCTTAGTTTGTTTTAGATAAAACAGCCAGCGTAAAACTTCTGCTTTCATTTTTGTTTTTGGTCTTTGACTGAGAATTGACATCGGAACCCATAGCTGCATCTGTTGCAAGTGATTCGGAGAACCATGAACATCATCAAATTCCTGTAAGTTCAGCTTTTTGACATTCTTTTGTAAGAATTGTTTTTCCAAACTAGGAATAATCTCATCGCGACGGCTGAAAATATAGTTCAAAGGAATTGATAGAGACTGCAACTGTTCTTTCTCAAGAGCCATTGGTGTCAACGCGGGGAAAACATCTTCAATATCTAAAGCTAAAAGGTGTGCCAAAGTTCGTTTAGTAGTTAATGGCACTTGTTCCCACCAGTTGCGATCTCTAAAAAAGTAGTGAATAGGTGCGCCTACAGTAGTAATGCTTTTAATTCTTGGATCTCTTAGAGCATATTGAATCGCCATGTGACCACTAAAACTCATGGCTACCACATAGGTGTTGTTTACGTCAGCCAAAAATTTTAAATGCTCTAAAAGTACAGAAAACATATTCCCCGCATCAACACCATAAGCCAGAGTATTTTCTCCGACTCGTGGCATTTCCGTAACAGCTACAGCCATATCCAGAGCATCTGCTTTTTCTAAAAAAGTAACCCACTGTTCTTTAATAGAGACAATACCTCCTAGAACTACCAAAAGAGGACGCTTTTTATCTCCTAAACCTTTGGTAAAATAAACATTAAAAGCTCCTTGTGTAGTATTGATGTTAATTTTTTGGATTTGGGGTTTAGTTAATAACCATTCCGTACAAGATTCAACACAATCAAAGTGAGCTTGTTTCCGCTCTGGGGATTGAACGAACGGAAAACGGGCAATATTGTAAAGACTTGTAGCTTCCAACCACCTCGCTTTCTGTTTGAGTCGTTCTGCTTCTTTCGACCACTCATAAACCCAAGAACTAGGAGAGTTTCCCTCTTCGCGACTAATTCTGTCTAAGATGGATTTACAGTAAGACAAAGTTAAACCTTGGGCTTGTGCGTGAAGCACAATAAGTTCTTTTAATTCGTTTAAGTAGGTCATTGCCATCCTGAATACTTTATATGTGCAAACTGAATAACTTAATTGGTAATTTGAGAATAGCTAGCTTCTAGGAAAAATTAGTTAAAGTCGTTATAATCAAGGCAATATGACTTCAACTAAGCATAGGCAGTTTAAAAGCTAGTTTTTACAAAGTTTTTCTTGGTTGCACTACCAGTTTCATTTATGGTGCGCTCTTGATTATTATGCAGGTAAGTACCTGTGCAGAATAAATTACATTGTGAGGACAGGTAATAGGTAAAGGGTAATAGCCTAGTGATATCAAATCACTTTAACTATGCAATACATCAATCACCGTGTCTCCGTGTCCCCCCGTCCCGCCGTCAATCATCTGTAGCAAGCTTAAAGGGAAATCATATGACTACCGACTACTGACTCGGGGTATGGGCTTTTCGCGCAATACACGAATACACCTGTATCCGTGTATTCGTGTTCGGAGAAGAAGAAGGACGATTAACCTAGTATTAGCCCATTGATTTAATCTCTAAAATTCTTGCTGTACACGAATTTTACAGAAACCTTCCAAGTCGTGTAGATTATTAAAATTATGCAGCTTTTACAGAGTTAGTAAACTGTTTAAAGTTTTCCACATTATTTCTAACTGCTTCAGCAATCGAACCTCCAAAATCAACTAATTGCATTGTTCTATTAATTGGCCAAAGGTAATCAAAATTATCAGTCAATCGGCATAAATCTGTAAGTAGGTGACTATGATATTTCTTATTAGTGTAAAATCCGTCATGTTCATAACACAAGCATTTTTCCATCCAATAAAGTGTTTCTTCTATGGACATACCGAACAGAGGACTACGTAATAAGTTATAGAGGAAAGGGATATTATGAGTATCAGAGATAAATCGATTAGGAATAATCGCTGAAAGTCCTCCTAAATTTAGTGACTGAATTGTATAGAACAGAACATTAGTAAAAAACTTTTCGTATTCTGATGGTTTTGGCAGTTCTTTATGAATATCTCGACTAAGTTTGAGAGAAGTTGTTGTATGAAATGCCTCATCTAAAAAATGGTAATGACTAATAGATGTAGGTTGAGGAATAAACTCATTTTCTTTTTCCAGTTTTACATAGTATTTATGTATTTTATATTCAAAGTTTTTCAAAAGAAGATTAGCCATATAACGGTTCATATAAAAGGTACTCCCCAGGAAGGGTGAACTTCCCCAGTTTGAACTGAACAATTGTCGTATTGAATTAGAAAAGTTCCCATGACTAAAACCATGACTAAAACCTTGACTTAGGGGAGAAATAGCTCTTTTATCTGCATTAAACTTTTTGACATAGATATTATTCTCGTAAGCTTTTCTTAATTCTGATTTTTCACTCTTATTTTCATTCAGCTGAGAAAGTAAATGGTTTAAAACTTTTAGACTTTCAGATTGATCGGGGTGAGGATTATGGCTTGGCGTTTGAACTGGATTGTGGCTTCTATCTTGTTCAATTAGATTCTTATAAACTTGATATCCTATCTTATAGAATGTTCTGATATGAACATTCTCTTGATCAGTTTCATGCTCTAGCATATCAGCAAGGCTTTGATAATCACTACTCTTATAAAGAAAGCTGCCTGCTGTTATTAAATTATACCGAGTCGCCTCAGTTTCACTATCTGCAACAACTTTATAGGATGCGTACCAATAAAGGTGGTTAAGAGCTATCTTTTGGCTTTGAGAACATTTTTCATAAAGTGGAGTTCCGTAAAGTAAAGAAAGTTCTGGTTCACTCCAATAATGCTGACTATTTCTAGTATAGTCAAAATCCCGATGAATTTCTTGAATTATCTCGGTGTAATCAGACTTAAGATTATTACTGTAATTACGCTCTAAAAACTTTTGAGTACTGTTAACTTTTGGAGCTAAGAATTGAATATTCATATTTTCCTTGTAGTGAATAATTCTTGTAGTGGATAATTAATGTCTGCAACCCTGAACATCACGATTCAAGGTTTTTATACCATTTCTCAAAAGTAATAAGAGAGTTTGCTGTTGTGCAAAACTTATCTATAGTTGTCTATTGTGAATAAATAGATAAGCCATAGTTGTAGCAAAAGCGAGCGAAACCGATATGTCGATTCATCAATGTCTTTTCTTGATTATTCAGTTTTAACTCCACTTTGATTGCATACATTACCCAAATTAAACTTATCTATGTACCTAACATCTGTTATTCAGTATTTAAGTACTGGTGCAAGATGTGGGTTAACCTAGTATTAGCCCATTAAATGTTGTGCTTGGTTTTTATAGAATACAGGCTTCCAAATCTTTTCTTTAAGCCAGTTACTACTATTAACAGTTCTGTAAAAAGTGCGTCGTAAGTAAGTCAGTAAAGAACTCGAAGCACTGAACATTTTTTCTTGTCGCAGTTGTAGTCTCCTTACAGCTTGTATATCTTTCTGTCTTAGTGTTTGAAATTCTTGTAAAATTTCTGCGGAAACTGGAGTATCTGGATTATTTTTGATGGCTTTTGCTGCAATTGGAGCTAAGGTGATGGCATCTATGATGGCGTGATTTACTCCTTGACCTAAGATGGGAGATAAGGTGTGTGCTGCATCTCCCATGAGAACCAATCCATCCCGATACCAAGTAGGAACAACAGTCGTAAATATCTCTAATATTGAAGTATCTGACCAGGTTTTAATATGCTCTTTGACACTTTGTTCTAGTGTGGGTTCGAGTTGAGTAACCATCTGGTGCAAATATTCAATACCTTTTTTCTTCAGTTTTTGGATGCTTCCTTTGGGAATGTTCAAGCCAACACGTAGCATTTGGGGATGGGTAGGGAGAATAATCGCGTGACTCCCACCCCGAATTTTGACGCGACAAGTGTTCTTACTCCAGTTATCTGGGAGTGGAAGTTTGAACCAAGCAAAATCTCGCTCTAATGGTATTTTTTGATATTCAATTTCTGCAAGTTCTCTGACCCTAGAGAAGCGTCCATCAGAGCCAACCGTAAGATTAGCGTAAACTTCTAGTTCTCCTTCGGAAGTGTGACATTTCACTCCCACGATAGTTTCTCCTTCTCGGATCAATTCGTTGCACAAAGTTCCCCGCAGAAGCTGAAAATTTTTATAATAAGAAGCTTCTTCAACTATGGCTTCTAGCAAGATTGGTTGTGGCAACTCAATCGGGTATCTATAACCATATTGGAAATTGGTAAAATTAACGTCTAAAACAGTTTGGTCATTTTCGACCACTTCAAAGTTTCGGGTATGAAACAAGCCGTGTTGATTAACTTTCTTGAGGATGCCAAGGCGATCTAGAATATATACTGAGTCTGGAGAAACAAATTCCCCTCGGAAAGAACGATTGTAGTTTTTTGATTGTTCGAGAACGACGGTACGGATATTTCTCTTAGCTAATTCTAAAGCTAAAGCCATACCAGCAGGTCCACCACCAACAATACAAACATCTGTGTAAATTGGTTCCATGATAATGACTCCTTATTCAAAAAAGTGAATTAATTTTTTCTAGCAATGCTACGTTGATACTTTTTGAGAAAAATTTATGCTCAAAAACTACCAATTTTTTGAGGCTCAAATTGTCAACAAAAGGATAAGGAATGACGGTGGGGGATTATGAGGATTGGTCTGGAAGAAAGAACCTGAAACCTCTACTAAACCCTTTTCTCCTTTTAAGAGCGGAAGCTTGGTCAGATTAAGTTCAATTAAACGCAACTGAGATTGTTGTCTGAATATCTTACTTCCAGGGCTTCTTTTATTTCATTGAGAATATCTGCTGCCATTGCACCATCAATTACACGATGATCAAAAGTCATGTTTAAGGTCATCAAAGGTGCGATCCCTATTTCGCCATTTTCTAAAACAATTGGTTTAGGTTGAATACGACCAACTCCAAAAGTTAATGCAGTTCCACCTATTGAAAAAAAGCTATTGACAGAGCGATGACCTAGGGAAGTGACAGAAAAACTCCCAAAAACGCGGTTTCTTTTAGTAAGATTTTCTGTGATGAATTTGAATAACATTTCACTCAAGAATAGGGGCAAATTTTGCATCTTTTTGAGCTTGTTAAATTCTTGGATTTCTTCAAAATCATTATGCTTGTAATAATCGATAATGTTTTGAATACCCCGCAAAGAGAGTTGATTAGCATCGGGAACTAAGGCTGAGAGAACTACCCTTTCCTGTCCGATTTTTTTATCTAAGGTAAACTTAGCATCTACACTGTTGTATCTTGCTATTTTGGGGTTTAATCCTCCAGAAAAACTACTGTTTGCTTCTGGATATCTTTGAAAGGTCTGTGCGACCTCATGAATAACGTAAGTAATAATGCTGTATTTACGTTTTGTCTCTTTAGCGGTTTGTTCTCGCACTTTAAGAATATTTGTCATGTCCACGTCTGTATTAATAAAGACAGGACTGTAAGAACTGATATGCTTTAGGAAGGATAATGTATGTCTGCGTTCTTTCGGAAAAGGAATAATTTTAGTTTGGCTCATCATGATAGTGTCATTGGATTTTAAATTGATTGAGCTTCCCTCCTTAAAGCTTGGGGGATAGGAATTATGAGGTTGAGGGATGAGGAGAAAGAAAGTACTTCGCGCTTATACTATATTCAGCTAACAAGTTGATAAATTTCTTGAATATTGCGTGCTTGAAGGATGGAAGCAACAGCAATTTTTTGACCAGTTTCCGCTTCGATAGAAGTAATTAGGCGTAGTATGTGAAGTGAGTCCCATCCATCTAAGCAATCGAAGTGGATATTAATATCTTGTTCGGTGATGGGTAATTCTAGTACCTCTTGCATGAGATCGATTAAATCAGTGATGCTATTCATAATTAAAACCTCCATAGTTAGCTTGTAATTCGATATGTTTAGCGGAATTGACTGATAGCTCGGTATCGTCCAAAGTTTTTAGATAAAGCAGATTGGTGCCTGTTTCTTCAACAATGGAAAAGCCGTGTTTTTTGTAGAATTCGCGGACTTTTAAATTTTTGGCGGTTCGGGAGTATTTGGCATATACTTTAGTAATTCCAGCTTGTTTTGCTGTTTGCAAAAGGTGTTCCAAACTTATAGTCTCGATGCCTCGTGAAAAAACACGACAACTGAGGATAAAATTATCAATGTAAAGTTCTTGTTTGTTGTTAGGAAGCTGATGGGCGAAAATACAACCGACAATTCCATTATCTCCAAAACGGTCTTTTGCTTGAATGCCAACTATCTTTACTAATGGGTCGTTAAGCAATCCCTCTATTTCCGCTTCTTGATAGCGTTTGGTGGTCATATTGAATTGGTTAGTACGCAAAGTTAATTGGGAAATTCGCGCTATGTCCTCTGGTTGGGGTTCAAACAACCTAACTTTAAGTTGTAGTTGCTGTAAGTAATTTTCCAGAGAGTTAAATTGGCTCAAAAAGTCTTGGCGTTGAACCTCGTTAGCATATTTGACAGTACGACTGTAATCTTCTTGGGTAATTTCGAGGATATTGAACCAACCTCCAGACAATAAACTGGTGATAAAGGTTGAGGGGTCTTCTTCTACATCCAGCACTGTTACCTTCGGTAGTTGGCTTCGCACCAGTTCTCTTTCAAAAGGACTATCATCAACAAAAACAAAGCTATCTAGATTCAGATTGAGAGATTTGGCAATATATTGCATATTCTCGCTTTTGGGACTCCAGTTAGCGCAGATTTTCACAAAATCTTCTTCTCGAAGCTCCATTTTTGGGTGATTCTGCAAAACATTTTGTACGTTTTCAAGATCGTTTTTGCTGTTGATCGCCAGCAGAATTCCCTGATCTGCCAGTTGTTTGATGGTACGCTGAAAAGAATTAAAAGCTTCCCCTATAGAACTGTCTGCTACTTCGATTCCTTCTAATCCATCATCCCCAAGTATGCCTTTCCAAAGAGTATTATCTAAGTCCAGAACTAAACATTTTTTACTTTGTCCCTGAACTGCTCTACTAATTTTGCTTATTTCTGCTGCATACTCACACAATAAGGATTCTGTTAGATACATCTTGGTGTATTGACTCAAGCGATCATCAGACAAACCAGTAGCATTTGCCAATAAAGGTTCGATGTCCAGAACAATTAAGCTTTTGATTTGAGTGGAAAGTTTCAGAAGACGAGCATTAAACTCTTTCCAAATACTGCTCAGACTAGCTTTGGATTTGTAGTCAATTAGTTGGTTAATACGATTGGCTGATAAGGGAATGGTGTTGCAAATTAACAATCCTCGGCTGCTAAGATTGTGTCGAGTAGCTAAATTTTCCAGATGTTCGATTTTTGCGTCTAAAACTTGTTGCACATCTTTAATACGCCACGGGGTAGGTAGTTCGTCAAAAATGATATGCTCTTCTAATAGACAAATTGTCAGATCGCTTTGGTAGTTATAAAGTTCGCTACTGGGGTTAATAAGTTCGTAAGTGTATTGACCGTAATCGGAAAAATAAGTGTCAATTAGAATGTTGTCGCGAAGGTGAAAATAAACTAGGAAAGGAGCGATAGATTGTGAAACAAAATTACCAGTTAGGGCAATTTTAAGGGTTTTTACTTCGGGGTATTGAGCAATAATTTTGTCGCGGTCGATGGTTTTGAGCATTTGACCTGCTCTAGCCCTATCTTCTTGAGTTGTTAATTGATGCAAAAGATGGCGTATTTTAGGAAATTCTGATACCATGCGATCGCTGCGCTTCAGTTGACGAATCTGCTTTAGGGGTGATTCTTGGGTTAAATCTGCGGTAATCATGATTGATAATAGCAAGTAAACTATAGAGCGGGAATATTAGTCATTAAAGTTAAATAGCCAATCTTGCAAGAGATTCAGAGAATTGATGTAGAGCAGTATTTTTGGAAATTGGTGTTAAATACAGACTCTTGCAAGCTAGCAACTGTCTTAATCTTTGTTTCGAGAGCTAGATCTTAGATTTTGGAAATTGCTAAACCGCTCTTAATCCATTTGGAAGACTCAACTGCAATACCAAGGGCTTTCTGACCACTTTCCATCAAAGGTTCGAGGCGTTCTAATTGTAGGAAAGGTAAGGCATTGCCGTTGTTGCCTGTTTCTGCAACACAGTTGATCGCCTTGGATTGAGGAATATTCATAAATTCCACAATTCGGTCGGTCATGTTCCCTGATAATTGGGGTGGTAGGAAGAAATCAATACTATTAGAGTCCCACTGCATCTCATCCAGAAGATGGTAAAGAATTTCTGTAGCCATCACTGGAACTGTTTTTTCAATTGCTTTATAGTCTTCTTTAATTACTTGTGGTAAGTTATTATCCCTGGGGATTTTGCCGAACCAATCGATTACTTGCCCTGGTTTTTTGTTTAAACCAGTCAATTGAGTAAATGTGTGTTCTAGTGCCAATCCTGTTGCTTGAACTTCCGATGTCACAACAGCAGCACCAGCACCATCTCCAAACAGGAGGTAGTTAACTAGTTCGCTAGAAGATACTGAGCTAAAATCGCGATCTAGATCGATGTGTTTATTACAAACATCACCGCCGATGACTAAACCTACTTTGTAGCTACCACCCAAGAGCAGTTTTCGCGCAAGATCAAGGGCTTGGATTGCTCCAGCACAGCCTGATTGTAGTTGATAAGTAGGAACTAAATTAATCTGGAGATTTTCAGCGACTAGATTAACTGTAGCTGGCATGAGATTATCGGGAGTAGCAGTAGCCATAACGATAAACTCGATATCTTCGGCAAAGTAATCTGAATTATCAATCGCCTCTAGAGCAGCTTTAGTGCAAATGTCGGCGAGATTATGAGTGGGCTGACCGTTATCTAAGTCGAGGGCAAAATGACGAGATTTATTACCAATAAAGTATTCAACCCATTCTTCGTTGACATTAAAAATTTTGGAGAGGTCTTGGTTTTCAATAGGGCTTCCTGGTAAAAAAGAACCCAGTCCAGCAATAGTAATTAACTTTTCCGCATTAATCATGATTTTTTCTTGTTGAAAGTAAGGGACAACTAAACAGATACTGTTGCTTGTAGTTTGTTTTGCAAATAACTGACTAAATCACCTACAGAAGTGATATTGGCTAAGAGTTCTGTAACAGGTAATTTACCGAGTTTAGGTAAAGCCTTTTCCAGTTTGTTTTTCAACTCTATAAGCATGATGGAATCGTAACCGAGTTCCTCGCTGAATTTATCTTGGAGTGAAATTTGGCTATCTTGATAACCTGCGATGGATGCTGTTAAATTTAGAACCAGATCTGAACAACTGTTTGGGGATTTCTTGGGAGTGTTGGTAGTAGAAAGACTTTCTGGCTCTGTGATTAAAGTATTAGACAAGAATGAACTCTCAGATGGTGAAGATTTAACTTCAAACCAGAAACGCTGCTTGGTTTGAAATTTATAGACTGGAAGCGGGATAGATTCTAAACTATCTGTATCGTAAAGAGTTTGCCAGTTTAATTTAGCACCATCTAAATACAACTCCACCAGACTATCGTAAAGAGTTTCCATATCTTGTCCGCTATTTTTTACCGACGGCAGCCATTTATTAGTAGCAGAAGGTAAAATTTGTTCGGCAAGATTAATCAGAATCGGTTTAGCTCCTATTTCAATGACGTGAGTTAACTTGAATTTTTGCAAGTTTTGGCACGCTTGCAGATATTTGACAGGTTCGCTGATATGATTTGTCCAGTAATCTGCATCCATCTTGGTTTTATTTCCTACTACAGTCCCAGTCAATGAGGAGATGATGGACATCTGTGGTGAATAGTAAGTTACCGTCTCTGCTGTTTTGTGAAACTTCTCTAGGATAGAATCCATTAGAGGGGAGTGAAAAGCGTGAGAAACCTTTAACAATTTGGCTTTGATTTTTTGTTGTTTACAGAATTTCTGTATCTCCTTAATTAATTCGGAACAGCCAGATAAAACCAGGTTAGAATTACCGTTATAAGCTGCCACAGCTAACCGATTGGGATATTGCTCAAGCCAAGCTGAAAATTGGTCTTCTTCCGCTCGGACGGCTAGCATAGCTCCCTCTGAAGGTAAAGCTTGCATAAGTCTGCCTCGTTCGGTTACTAAGTAAGCTGCATCATTAAGACTTAGTATTCCTGCTAGAGTAGCAGCAGCATATTCTCCAACACTATGACCAATTGCGACTTGTGGCGTGATTCCTAGAGTTTGCCATAACTTTGTTAGGGCGTACTGTATAGTAAATATTGCAGGTTGAGCAAATTGGGTTTGGTTAAGAGCTTCTTGATTTTCTGGCTGGAAAATGATGTCCTTAATAGATAATCCCAGATAGGGCTGAAAAGCGCGATCGCAATCTAACAAATATTCCCGAAATACACTGTTATTACGATACAAAGAGCGTGTCATGCCAGTATATTGAGAACCTTGACCCGTAAACAAGAAAGCGATCTTAGGTTTGACATTTAATTTGACTTGGGCGATCGTAGAAATATCCGTTTCGAGACATTCTTGTAATTGTTGTCTTAAATGCTCAATGGAAAAGCTAGAAAATGCCACTCTCGCAGATAGACCAGCTTTGGCTCGATTAGAACTAGCACATACTGAAGCAATATCTAATTCAGGATGTCGAGTAAGATAGTTAAGCTGTTCCTTGATATTTTCTCTTAGGGCTTCAGCATTTTTAGCAGACAAAGTAAATATGCCCAAACCAACAGGGCTAAGACCGCTGTGAGAATTTGTTGTTGATGAACTACAAGCAGGTGTTGTTGTTTCTTGGTGCAATTTCTTAGATTCAGAACTCTGTAAGACGATATGTGCGTTTGTTCCCCCCAGACCGAAAGAACTAAGTCCTGCAAAAATAGTTTCTGTTTCAGGTAAATCAGTAGTTTCTTTCTGTAACTTTAAAAACCTCGGATTCAAGTCTAGATGTTGGTTTTCCTCTTGACAATGGAGACTAGCGGGAAGACGTTTATGGTAGAGAGCCAAAGTAACTTTGATTAACCCTGCTATACCTGCTGCACCTTCTAAATGCCCTATATTACTCTTGACTGAACCCAAATAACAGGGACGAGGTCTAGATACACTGTGAACTTGTTTGAGTGCTTTAATTTCAATTAAGTCACCTAGCTTTGTTCCAGTTCCATGAGCTTCAATAAAGGTGATTTGCTCGGGGGTAACTTTCCCTCGTCGATAAGCTTGCTCCATTACTTCTTGTTGCGCCCACCGATTCGGTGCTGTAATACCGTTACTACGACCGTTTTGATTGACTGCACTGCCTTTAATTACGCCATAAATTCGTTGCTTATCTGCGATCGCATCTTCTAATCGTCTGAGTAAAACTACTCCTACACCTTCACCGCGACCAATACCATCAGCCTTACTACTAAAGGATTTGCATCGACCCTCTGGTGAGGATAGTCCTGCTTGAGTATAGAAAATATTGAGGGCGGGAGTCAAAATCAGGTTGACACCTCCTGCTAGTGCATAGTCACACTCATAACTTGCTAAACTGTTACAGGCGTTATGGACTGCGACTAGAGAAGAAGAACAGGCAGTATCAATCGCTAAACTGGGTCCTTTGAAGTTAAAGTGATACGAGATACGATTGGGACTCATACAGTAACCATTACCAGAACCGATTTGAGCAGTTATGTTTTGGTAATCAGTCATATGTAGGTAAGCCCACTCGTTACCCATAATACCTACGAACACACCAGTATTCGAGCCTTCGAGTTGTACCGGAGAAATCCCTGCATCTTCAATTGCTCTCCACGCCGTTTGTAAAAGTAGGCGTTGTTGAGGGTCCATTGCTTCTGCTTGACGAGGTGGTATGCCAAAAAACTCTGCATCAAAAGCATCAGCTTCAGTAATAAAACCGCCGTTACGAGTGTTGATGCTTCCAGGGATTGAAGCTTCTGAACTATAAAAGGACTCGATATCCCAGCGATTGTCAGGGATGGTTGCAATTGCATCTTTACCACAGCATAACAACTCCCAAAATTCCTCTTTATTCCTTGCGCCAGGAAAGCGACAATCAATTCCAACAATAGCTATAGATTCCATGAACCATTACCTTTGTTTTTCTAGTTTAAATTCAGTTTTAAGCTAGTTCTTCTAGCAAAAACTCTACAATCTCATCGATGCTAGGATAGTCCCATGCTAGGGTTGGTTCTACAGGAATACCAATAAATTCTTCGAGATCTCCACAAAGACTGATTGCATATACCGAGTCCAGTCCATATTCAGCTAGAGCTTGATTTGTTGCTATTTCTGAAATATCTTTGTTAAGATAGTAAGAGACTCTTTTAATTAACCAGTCGGATAAGATATCAGAATTAACTTGTTGAGGTGATTGAATATTCATATTTTCCTTGTAGTGGAGAATTAATGTCTTTAAACCTGAAAATTAGGATTCAAGTTTCTTATTTACTAGATAGTGCCAGTTTTTTGATTTTATGCAGGGTTATGGTTGCAAAGGGATAATTTTTTTTCAACTAGTAGAGGGTCAAGATTAATTTGAGGGGTAAATCTTGGTAAACACATATCTTCCCCAATAGCGTTCGGATAAGCCTTATTGGTTGCTCCCCCTGCCGAAAAGGGGGGAAATATCCCAATAAATAAACTCTGCTAGTTTGAACGCAACTTAGTATTAAAGTCTCCCTTTCAGTAGACGTATGGGCAAAAATCAATTAACAATTCACATTAATAACTTGCTACTTGCTACGCGCGTCTCAACCAGGGTTGATCGGAGTGGGTGCAAGAACTCTAGTGTCCCTGCTTCCTCTGCTTACCTCAACCCATCAATTAAAAGTTGACAGACCACTAGCCAGCAAGAGGGGAACCAGCTAGGGTAAAACTGTAACCATTATCGAGACGTTCGCACATTTGATATAGTAGTTCCTCTTCTAATTCAGTAGATTCTACTACCATATTGGGAGATAGTTTCTGGGCAAGCCGTTGAAGAGCAGCATTAAGCCATTTACCTGACTGGAAAAATGGCTCTGAGTGATGGGGATTTTCTAGATAAGTGTTGATACAGCTTGCTGCTGCAAAAATGATGGCGTACTTCTCTACTAAATCGAATGCTTTTGGTTCGCATAAGTTATTACCAGTATTGCGCTCTAGCAAATCCACTTCCTCAATTAAATTATCTAACTGCGAGTTAAAGAAGACAATAAACGAGCGTAACTCATCTGTAATGGGATAAGAAGCATTAGCAAGTAAGCTTCTGAGAGAGCCAAGGATATCATCTTTACCGTTATTAGTCAGTTTCAGTTTTTCTGGTTGAAATGGGGCTAAATTTCCCTCAAATTGATAAATCTCACGGAGATGTTCCCGTTTTTCTAGGGGTTTACTCCAGCCTTTTCTAGCTAGAAATTTTAGTTGAGGAATGATCGTTGCTTGACAGATAGCAGTACCTGCATGACCAAAACTTACTACAGGATAATCTCTGAGTAGCTTTTGGAAAATGCCAAACTCTCCTTCTCTAAGATAAAATCTTGCTCCTAAAATAATCGACAAATCGTTAAGCATTTGCTCAATTGTCAGAGGTACAAAATATTTCATTAGGGCAGAATAGACACTCATTTGTTCTGGAATTACATGAAGTGCGCGAGTCATAGAACCAGACAAGCAGTCTATAATTAACAAGTCGAGAAAAGCATTTACTAGAGTCCATCTGGCATGAGGAATATCTGCCACAGACCTATTATAGAGTTTGCGTTTGGTAGCAAATTTGAGGACTGTTCTAAGTGCTGTATCCGCTACACCAACTGACATAGCTGGTAAGATACATCGAGTAATTTGGAAAGCTTTAAGAGCGTTTTCGACACCACTACCAGCTTTACCTAATAAAGACTCCTGATTGGCGAAAGTATCCTGAAATTCAATTCCAGCAATTTGACAACCTTTTACCCCTAAAGTTTTGTAACGAGGAAGATAACGATAACTTTCTGGGCTTAAGTCTTTTTTGTCAATTAAGAAAAGAGAATGGCTGCGAGAACCTGCTTTCTCAGAAGTTTGGGCAAACAAGACAAAAGCTCTGGCTCGCTCGATATTGTTAATAACTTGTTTTTTACCTGAAAGTCGAAAGCCATTGGCAGTAGGTATAGCTTTTAACTCGTTATGGATAAAGTCATTACCATGGTTTAACTCGTGAAAGACAACCGAAACCTTTTCATTATTGAGAAGGATATCCGCAAGATGTTGTTTCTGCTCTTGGTTGCCACTTAGCCATACATTGACCGCAGCTATAAAAGAGGTTACACCATAACCAAGTCCTAAAGTAAAATCTCTGCGAAATACAGGACGTAGAACTTCTACCATTGTGTCGAAGCGAGATAGTTTGCCTCCGAGTTCTTGAGGGACAAAATAATGGTTAAGATGCCATTTATCTAAACATTCTTCAGCTTCTTTGGTTATGACCCCTGCTTCATCTGCCTCTAAAATTTTGGCATAGCTGAGTGCAACTTGAGAATCATTAGGATCGCCTAAATACTGCTCGAATTGAGCTTGCTGGGACTTTCCGCCAGCAGCAATAGATTGAGTCGCTACTAACATTTATTACTCCTTAATTGTTGGTGTAGTCACTAAGTTTGAGAGGAAAAAGAGAAAAAAGCATATTGTTGTGATATTGCTTATCTAGCTGTTCGAGGAACAAAGTTTCTGCATTAGCACAGGGAGTTATAGGGAGCTTCAGTTTGTTAAGTAGTCTCTCTAGACAAATTCTTAACCAAATGCCGTCATGCCATATTCCTGTTAGAGGTTTTGAGTCTAGGTGCTGTTGGTTAAAAAGCCATAATTGAATACAAGCAGCAGCAGCATACAAGAGACAATAGCGTTGTGCTAGAGTAAAGCATCTAGCTGGAATAGAGTTGATCACCCAATCTGTATTCAAAACTTCACTGTCGAGTTTTTCAATCTCAGCCAGAATAGTCTTGACATACTGTTTGATCGCAACAAGATTACTACTAGATTCGTCAAGTTGATCGACGTGGTATAAACTATTTAAGACAGTATCTTGACCCTTTGTGGTGAGACTAAGTTTGTCGCTTTGGAAGTCAGGAAGTTGAGCCGTTACATCAAAAAGAGTAGCTAATCTCTGATCTTGATTGCTTCGAGCCTTATTACGGAATTTCGCTAATGTTTTCAGTTGATTGATGATTGCTTGTAAATTTACCAGGGTATTGCCATCAAATAAAGCAACAATTCGATGATCCCGTTGAAGTTTTTGATATCTGCCATGCTCGAAAAGATCCACTAGAAAAGCACGCGCTCCCAACACCTTACCCAGTTGTGAAATCATATCTTCGATGCTGGTAGGAATAAAGTATTTAGCAACAGCAGAAATCAAACTCATTTGCTCTGTCAGTACGTGAATCCCTCGGCTGCTAGTAATAGAACAAACTTCAGCAATCAGCAAATCAGAAAAGCTCTGAAGTAACACCCGACGAGTATGAGGGATATCGCGAAGTTTTTGGTCGTAAAGTTCTCTAGTGATAGCAAATTGATAGGTTAATCTTAGAGCGTTATCTGCTGCTCCCAAAGACAGCGAAGCACATAAAGTACGGGTAATTTGGAGCGACTTCAAAACAATGTCTAAACCGTGACCTAGTTTACCTACCAAAGTATCTGGTGCAATCAAAGTTTTATGGATTTGAATGCCACTAATATCTGCACCCTTAATACCGTGAGTTTTAACTTTATTGAGGCAAGTATATGCATCTTCTCCCAATTGATTTTTGTCAACTAGAAAAACACTGTATCCTCGCGCTCCTCCTTTAACATCGGTACGGGCAAAAACCGTCAGCATATCTCCTCTGGTGGCATTATTGATCAACCATTTTTCACCAGTGAGTAAAAAACCTTCTGGATTTGGTTCCGCATCAAAATCATTAGCTAGTAGATCGCTACCGTGTGCGCGCTCAGTGAGTGCTAGAGAAACAATAGTGCCATTGCGAATCTCTTGACCGAGTGTCATTTTTTGTGGTTGATCCCCTCCTACCCAGACAGAAACTGATCCGAGATAGGTTTTGCCGTGACCAATAGCAACAGTCAAATCCCGACGGGCAACTAAACGCAATAGCATTAACAGTTGCTCATAACTTTCAAGATTACCACCGTATTCAACTGGAACATAATAATGATGAAGTCCCCATGTCTGTAACTCATTAACAATTTCCTGGGGAAAAGCCTCTTCAATGTCTAAAGCAGCACTATTTTCATAAGAGAAAGTAGTCTTTTCTGAATGAGGATCTCCGAGATAATGCTCTAATGCTTCAGCCTTTAAGTATGGTTGATAGTACATTTTTTCTTCTGATAAAGGGATAGTACACCCATGTAAAAATACCTGTAAACTAGAAAATCCAATTATTCTGCTTGCTCTGCACGGATTTTCAATGCCTGATTCATGGCTTCAAAACCTTTTTTAGTGTTGGTATTCAAATCTTTGGCTAAAAAAGGAACAAGCAACCCTGAGAAGCTCTCACGGTGAATAAAGCGCACACGATCATAGGCGATTGGTTCAATAGTAAAAATATGTTCACCATCAAAAAGTCCAGGGATAATAAACCGTCCTAACCAACGCAATTCTCGATTTTTTTCTAGCTTAAGAACTTTAGGTTTAAAAGTTAAAGCTTTACTACCAGCAGGTTGAATAGAAATTTCAAGGGAAGAACCAGGTTTGATCTCTCCCTTCGCACTACGTATAAAAGGGTTCCAAGTAGGAAAGCTATCAAAATCTGTCAGGTGTTGCCATACTTTTTCCATTGGTGCTTGAATCTCAATTTCAGTGCGTAATTCCATGTAAGTCTCCTTAGTTAGTTGTGGTTGAATTTCAGTATAATTAGAGTCGGGAAAAACAAGCTCTTAATTGTGCGTACCTGTTTTTAGTTTTTGTAACATTGAGTCGATTTCCGCCTGTAGATTTAAAAACTCCACCTTGTTTTGGGGGTTTTCACTCCAATCTTTTACCATATTCAATTTTCCTGCAAGAAACCCGTCCCGACAGGCATGGCGACGAATTTTACCACTAGAAGTTTTGGGAATGCTTCCAGTTTTGACTAAGGCTACGGCATAAACTGCTAGACCATGTTCTGACATAACAACTTGACGGACACTTCCCACCACTTCACTAACATTGATTTTTCGCAGATAAGTCCGCTCTACTTCCTGAACTACTACCAACCTCTCTTGACCTTTGATTTGTGCTGCAAAAGCTGCTCCACAACCTGCTCGTAAAGCTGGATGACTATTTTCTACTGTTAATTCAATGTCTTGAGGATAATGGTTGCGTCCTCGAATAATAATTACATCCTTCAGACGACCAGTAACAAAAAGCTCACCATCTTGTACAAATCCCAAGTCTCCAGTCCGCAGAAATGGCCCAGCACCAGTATCTGCAACATGAGCCTGAAAAACTTGTTCTGTCAACTCTGGTCGATTCCAATAACCCTGTGCTACATGACCTCCTGCAACCCATATTTCTCCTACTTGCCCTTCTGGACATTGAGTAAGAGTGTTGGGATCTACAATCATCAGTTCCTCATTTAACCATATTTGACCACAACCGACGATTTGGCTAACTTCTTCTCCTTTACGAGTTATGCTTACTGCTTTATTTTCTTCAAGGGATGCTTTTTTAACTGTACGAATTACAGGAGGTTCAGTTTTCAAACCTCCAGTAGCAAATAAAGTTGTTTCCGCCATTCCATAGCAAGGATAAAATGCCTCTTCACGAAAGCCACAAGATTTGAAAGTGCTAGCAAATTGCTGTAAGGTTTCTGCACGGACTGGTTCAGCACCAGCAAATGCGATTTCCCAACTACTAAGATCTAGACCCTCTCGTTGTTCGGGAGTAATCATCCGCACGCACAGATCGTAAGCAAAATTAGGTCCGCCACTAGTTGTAGCTTTATAGTTAGAAATAGCCCGTAGCCATCGAATTGGCTTTTGCAGAAAAGCAACTGGAGACATCAAAATGCAGGGTACTCCCAAATAAAAAGGCTGCAATACATTCCCAATCAATCCCATATCATGGAATAAGGGCAACCAACCAGCAAAAATAGTTTTATCTGTATGCCCAAATCCTTTTTGAATCATTTGCTCATTTTTAAGCAAATTACCATGACTTACAATTACGCCTTTTGGTGTTCCTGTCGAGCCTGAAGTGTACTGGAGAAAAGCAACATTTTCATCACCCAATGAAGGTTTGTGCCAGTCTGGTTCTAAGTCATTATTAATACTGTCTGTGGCTAACCATTGCAAAGTTGCTAGCTCTGGAATCTCCGTGAGGCGATCTTTGATCTTCATTAATACAGAGCTATTGGTAAGGGCAATTTTGGCTTGAGCATCTGTAGCAATCGATTGGAGTCTTGACAGTTTCTGGTTGCGTCGAGGTGGATAAGCAGGAACAGCTATAACCCCAGCATACAAACATCCGAAAAAGACAGAAATAAATTCTATCCCTGGCGGGTAAAGTAATAATGCTCGTTCACCACTCATACCCAAACTTTGAAGCTGAGAGGCAATTATCTGCGAGCGTCGGTCTAACTCTTGATAAGTAAAACTAATGTCTTCAACTTCTCCGTTTTCCAGAAAAGTGTAAGCGATCTTGTCAGGCTGATTCTGCGCTCTGTAGCGCAATAAATCTACTAAAGTGGAACATTCTAGAGGAAGGTTTGGGGAATAATTTAAACAGGTTGCCATTGACTGTATCATCTAAAATTTTTTCTCCTTGGCTAGTTGGGAACTACTGTTCATCAGGTATGGTTGATAATTCTTTGGTATGCACCCTCAAGGATGAATATTGTTCTAGAATCGAGAATAAATAGAGAACTACTAGACTTTCTGCCATTCCCCAAGATGATTATTGGTAATATCTCACCCTAATTAAGTATGCAAATAGCCGTTATAAAAAACCGAGGTTAGAATAGCGGAATCTTCATCACAACTTTATAAACCCCTATGAAAGCTGCCATAGCAAGTTTAATAGCTACACTAACCACTATCACTCTATCTTTTCCTTCCGAGGCAGAAAACCTCAGTCATCTTAATCAACTCTTGAACACAAAAAACTGTAATAATTGCGATCTTAGTAGTGCTGGATTGATTCACGCTAATCTAGCTGGAGCGCGATTGAGTGGTGCTAATCTGGTTAATGCTAATCTGAGTCAAGCTAATTTGGCTGGTGCAGATTTAACAGGAGCTAATCTTACTGGTGCATCTTTGTATGGTGCGAATCTTACTGGTGCGAATCTTACTGGTGCGAATCTTACTGGTACAGATTTGAGAAATACTTATCTGATGAATACTCAGTTAGAAGGTGTCGATCTTGATACTGCTTATCTTGATGGGGTAAAAGGAATCGCTACAGACGCAGCAACCCCCGAACAATTCCATCGTTGGGGAGTCAGAGAAAGTGACAGGGGTAATTATCAAGCTGCGATCGCCCATTACAATCGTGCGATCGCTACTGACCCAGAGTTTGCACCAGCTTATTTGGGTTTAGGGATTGTCTATTACCGCACAGATAATCAAGCTCAAGCCAAGACTCATGCCAAAATTGCTGCTAAATTGTTTGAAGAACAAGAAAATCAGTTAGGAAAGGAAACATCTAATGAGTTTGTGGAAACTATGGAGTTAATGAGTCAAATAGAAGCAGATATTGAGAAGAGAGAAAGAGGTGCTTCTAATTTTGGCAAGTTTCTGGGTGGGGTAGGCTCATTATTATTGCAATTGATGTTGTAATTTAAGTGGTTAGTGGGTAGGGGTTAGTTGTTAAGCGTTAGGAAGAGTATTATCGAAAAATCGTACTAGTGAAAACTATTGCGCGCTCGGTTCAGTTAAAACTTTTAAAGTTAATTTCAGGATAAGTTAAAGATACTAACAATAAAATTGCTTTTCTCTTTAGTAGACAAGGTTCGCAATACCTTAACATGGGTAAAGAGTTGTATGAAACAGAGCTTATTTTTCGCAGTATATTAAAGCGATCGCAACTTTTTGGGATATGAATCTACGCCTCTTGTTTCTGAAGCTTAACTTTTAGCAAAGTTTAAGCAGTTGTAATTATCTCTAATCAAGCATTTATAATAACTTCACCGAGCAAGCAAAGGGAGCTACGCTTCGATGAATTTAGAATTAGAAATATCTTGGATGGAGTTCAAACAGTTAGCTAATGAACTTACCTTTCAAAAGCAAGGGAAATATCTGAGTGATATTGAGATGATAGTCCTTAAGGGTTCTTGGGAGGGGAGAACTTACGAGGAAATGGCACAACAGGCTGGATATACAGCTGACTACCTCAATAAAGATGTGGGCAATAAGTTATGGAAAAAACTGTCAGAGATATCAGGAGAAAAGGTAAGTAAGAAGAATCTTAGGGAACCCCTAAAGAGAGCATCCAAGGCGCAACAGCAACAAACAGAAGCTACTGTTCCGTCAATGAAAGAAATTCCCTTTCCAGAAGGGTCAGTCCCACTAGATTCGACCTTATATGTGGAGCGAAAGGATATCGAGTCTTTGTGTTACGCTGCGATTATCAAGCCTGGGTCTTTGATTCACATTAAAGCCCCCAAGCTGATGGGTAAAACTTCATTAATGAATCGGATACTAGCTCACTGCCAATCTCAGAATTACAAAACAGTGTACTTGGATTTGAGTAGTGTGGAGCGTTCTATTATTAGGGACTTGGATAAGTTCCTGCGCTGGCTTTGTTTGATGGTGGGTCGGCAGTTAGAGTTAGAAAATCAACTCGGTGATTATTGGGATACAGAAATTTTAGGCAGTAATGGTAACTGTACAGTCTATTTTGAGGAGTATTTATTAACAGCTATAGATTGTCCCTTGGTTTTAGGGTTAGATGAGGTGGGGAGGGTTTTTCCCTATAGCGAAGTGATTGAAGACTTTTTCGGGATGCTGCGAGGTTGGCATGAGAAGGGGAAGATTT
>JAAUYH010254018.1_pt1 | contig 31862 bp, 26 predicted proteins | sample 7278061 | NCBI WGS metagenome assembly JAAUYH01 (sample SAMN14350203, study PRJNA611818) | marine sediment metagenome | isolation source: surface marine sediment (0.6m) | place: French Polynesia: Moorea | collected 2018-08 | reverse complement strand
CAGGGCGCTAATATCTTCATGGCAAAGCTTCTCGATAACTTTGCGCGAGTTAGGTCCAGTCAATGCAAATCCAACCATTTCCTCGCCGAGGTCACGAACATTGACACCTTCTTCCATATGGTCGTTGAACCAACGCATGTGCCATTCGCGGAGATAGTAGGACCCCATGATCCACCAGGTGCCATCGCCCCAGTTGAGAATAGTGAGATCCCCTTTCAGGCGACCATCATGGCCAAGCATTGGAGCAAGGCGAGCACGTCCAGGCCCCGGTAGTTTAGAGGCCATCATCTTGTTGAGCCAATTCTCAGCATTTGGCCCCGTCACCTCGTAGCGAGAGAAGCCGGAGATATCGACCATACCAACATTCTCGCGAACATTTTTACATTCTGCGGCAACGATCTCGAACGCATTTGATCGCTTCAGTGTGGGCGTTTCCACAAAGTCTTTGTCCGGCGCGAAGTAAAGTGGCACTTCCAAATCCCAACTGCATCCCCAGCGGCATCCTGCTTCTGTCATTTCCGAGTGAGCTGGCGCCATTTTCAGCGGTCGGCCTGCGGGCAGTTGTTCATTGGGATAGGTCATTACAAACCGGCGTGAATAGAATTGGCCGGTTGTCTCTTTGATATATTGTTTGTTTTCAGCGAATTTGCCGTAGCGCGCAACATCCATACACCAGACATCTGCTTCTGGCTCGCCGTGGATCATCCATTCAGCGAGAGACTTGCCAACACCGCCGCCTTGCAAGAAACCAGCCATTACCGCGCAAGCTGACCAATAGCCGGGCTTGCCCGGAACAGGGCCAACCAATGGGTTGCCATCTGGTGAGAAAGTGAAGGCGCCATTGACCCAAGTCTTCACGCCAGTTTCCTGTAATACCGGATAACGTTCAAAGCCGCAGGTCAACTCGTGTTCAATACGGTCGGTCTGCTCGTTGAACAACTCCATGCCATAATCCCACGGTGCGCCATCCATGGCCCAGTGTTCGTGATCGATTTCGTAGATGCCGAGCAAAATTCCCTTTTGATCCTGACGCATGTAGGTGAAGCCCTCAAGATCAACGGTCATGGGAACTTCAAAATCAATCTCTTCTAATGCAGGAATGGAATCTGAAATCAGATAATGGTGCTTGAGAGGCGATACAGGGAGTTCAATTCCAGCCATCCGACCAAGCTGTTTGGCCCACAGCCCCCCTGCATTTACTACATGCTCACAGGTGATGTTGCCTTTGTCGGTTATGATTTCCCAACCATCTTTGGTTTGGACCAGGTCCTTTACGGTCGTGTGTTCGTAATATTCAGCACCACGTTTCTTGGCAGCACGCGCATAGGCGTGAACAGTTCCCGTGGTGTCGATGTAGCCTTCACGGTCTGCCCACATGCCACCAAGAAGACCGTCCGTTGACATAATCGGGCATCGTTTTTTAGCTTCTTCCGGCGTTACCAGTTCACAATCCTCAATGCCAATCGACTGGAAAACCCGGTAAGCGGATTGAAGCCATTCCCAGCGGTCAGGTGTGCCCGCCATGGTGAGGCCACCAGTCATATGAAGACCAATATCCTGACCGCTTTCTTCCTGAATTTCACTCAAAAGATCGATGGTATAGGCTTGGAGGGAAGCCATGTTCGGATCGGCATTGAGGGCATGAATACCGCCTGCTGCATGCCAGCTGGAACCTGCGGTCAGAACAGAACGCTCCAGCATGCAAACGTCCGTCCACCCAAATTTTGCGAGGTGATACAGAACCGATGATCCGACAACGCCACCACCAATGACCACTACTCTGTAATGCGATCTCATTTCCATGCCCTCCCAAGGCGCTTTCCTGCACGACGTTCGCGGCAGTATTTGACACTATTGCCCAATAGAAAATCATATCTGTACAGGCCTGTCCAATAGTTTTTGTGAACAAGAGACAGACGGTAAAGTTGGGGTCGGTGACTTTTTCTGAGAAATCTGGGGAATTAGCGCTCAATCAAAACAATCGCGTTTCCGGAATCAAGTGACAGGCTAACGGCGCCGGTCGTCTCGTTGGACATTGTCAGACCCGATCCAAAAGGCACATCTGCATTTTCCAGCGGCCACTTCGCGCCAGAAATACACAGGCCGGAAAGGGCGGAAAAGGCCAAAACGGAAAATGATTTTCCGGGGCCTGTGACGAGGCTCAATGTGTTGTCGGTAGGAATCGGATGCGCTTCTTTTGTGCCGTCCAGAATTTCAACCTTTTTGCCTTTACGGCTCAATTTGACTGCTTGCGTCAGATGGCAGAATTCATGTTCCATACGCTCGCCACCAAAAGCGCCGACAAGAATGAGCTTGGTCGCACCGCGCTCGAGAGCCGCATCAATCGCAATTTCGCCATCGGTCATGTCCTTGTCAGTGTCGAAACCAAGCCGCTCAACATCTTCAAACTCTTTTTGAAGTTCCTCCCCGGCGCTATCAAAATCGCCCACCCAAAGTTCAGGCCTGATATTCAACACCGAAGCGTGGCGCATGCCGGAATCAGCAGCAAGCACCCGCACGCCCTCAAGTTCTTTGATCAATTGAGCACTGACGGAAAGCTCGCCGCCCAACAAAATTGCAAAAGCAGTCATGGCAGTCCATTAACAGGCTTGAACAAAAGGGAAAAGTCGTTTCATTTGTCCATGAATGGAGAATTACAATTATGTCCGGATTTCATCCCGCTCTACTCAGTGAAGTTCGAAGCCGATTTGCGCAAATCGACGATTGTCCAGAACAAGGTAAGCGGATTTTCTTTGAAAACGCTGGCGGTGCACTGACGCTGAACTCAGTCGTTGAAACCTCAAAACAATATGCTGCAATCCCTGACAATCAGGGCCGGGACAATCCCGGAAGCCACAAACTCAATGCTGTGATTGCAAAGGCAAAAGAAGATCTGGCTATTTTCATGAATGCGGAAAATGGCCAATTCTTTGTGGGAGAAAGCGGTACAGAATTGCTGTTTCGGTTGATCATGAATGCATGTCTGGGCGTTGAAACCGGTGGTGTCGTGCTAGGGTCCACGTTGGAACACCCCGCAACGCGCTCCGCCTGCCACCGTTGGTCGAAACTCGGAGGACATCAGTACACACTGATTTCTCATGACAATCACACTGGAACAATTGATGCTGCAGCCTATGCAAAAGCAGTGACGCCAGATACCAGAGTTGCAACAATTGTGCACACATCACCTGTCACCGGTATGGGAGTTGATGTCAAAGCTTGCGCGGCAGAAATACGCGAAGTCGCGCCTGAGTGCTTCATTATTGTTGATGGCATTCAGCATGCAGCGCATGGCGATATTGATATCGAAAGCTACGATGTCGATGGTTATGTTATCTCACCCTACAAGGTTTTTTCACGGCACGGATACGGGACTGCCTGGATTTCAGATCGCCTCACAAAGCTGCCACATGATGGCATTGTTGGCGGGCCTGAGGATAATTGGGAATTGGGAACCCGGGATACAGGTGCCTACGCCACGCTTTCAGAAGTTGTAGATTATTTTGAATGGTTGGGTGAAGCGCAAGGCTCGAACGGCTCGCGCCGGGACAAGATTGAAACAGCGTCAAAGAGCATCAAGGCTCAGGAAAAAGCGCTGACGGATGCGATGATCCATGGCGTCGGAAACCTCAAAGGACTTGCAGACATGGAAGGCATAACCCAGATTGGAGGGGTTGATAACCCCGCTCGCGAAGGATTGGTATCTCTGGTTTCTGACAAAATTCCGGCCGTCGATCTAGTCAGCGAACTTAACAAACGTCGCATTCGAACCCATCTCCGGAAAGCAGATCACTATTCCGGCAACATCCTGGAACCACTTGGCTTGGACGGATGTGTCCGTGTGTCCATGTGCCACTATAATTCGTTGGAAGAGGTCAAGGAGTTTCTGGTTGCCATGCAAGAAATCTGCGACCAGTCTTAAGTATCTCGGACGCCACCGGCAAACATGGGGCCACCGCGCCACCGTGGGAAGCCATATCCCAGAATAAAGACCATATCGATATCAGCAGCACTTCGTGCAATGCCTTCATCCAGAATTTTCTGTCCTTCTGATACCATTGCCTGAAGGATACGACTCTGGATTTCAGCCATTGTGAACGATCTGGGAACGATGCCTGCAGCTTTCCGCTCTTCTGCGATAATTTCTTCGACTACCGGATCGGGAATGCCTTTTCTGCTGCCTTCGGGGTATTGATACCATCCCGCTTCGGTCTTCTGCCCAAATCGACCAAGCTCGCAAATGCGATCAGCGATTTTCACATACCGTTCCTTCGGGTCTCGGGTCGGCGCGAGGCGTTTGCGGTTGGCCCAGCCGATATCAAGGCCTGCCATATCCTGCATTTCAAATGGCCCCATCGCCATGCCGAAGTTACGCATAGCTGTATCAATGTCTTGAGGTGAAGCGCCGTCCTCAAGCATGTAATCACATTGCTTTCGGTAGTTGGCCAATATCCGGTTGCCGATAAACCCGTCACACACACCGGAAAGTACAGGTACTTTCCTGAGCTTCTTGGCGATTGCAAAACCAGTCGCAAGCGTTTCGTCCGAAACGGTCTCTGTTTCAATGATTTCCACTAGTTTCATGATGTGCGCGGGTGAGAAAAAGTGAAGACCCAGCACACGTTCCGGATTTGTTGCCGAAGCAGCAATCTCATTGACATTCAGATAGGATGTATTGGTCGCGAGGATTGCGTCAGGTCTGCAAACGTCGCAGAGTTTCCTGAAAACCTGCTTTTTGACCTTCATGTCTTCAAAAACTGCTTCGACTACAAGGTCTGTTGCAGTTAACGCTTCATACTGAGTAGAGGTTGAAAAAGCCTCACCCATAGCATCGCGCTTTTCCTGGGAGATAAGCCCACGCGACAAAGAGCCATCGAGCGTTTTTGCAACCCGTTGAGCGCCGGCTGATGCCGCCTCTTCATCGCGCTCAATCATGATGACTTCATATCCAGCGAGCAGCATAGCTGAGGCTATGCCAGCCCCCATGGTTCCGCCACCAATTACACCGCAGGATTGAACATTCCTGGTTTTTATTCCTTCCAGTTTTCCAATCTTTGAAGTCTGACGTTCGGAAAAAAAGACATGCCGAAGCGCCGCCGATTGTTCACTCTCCTTGAGCTGGACAAAACGTTCACGCTCACTTGAAAATGCCTCGACTACATCCAGTTTTCCAGAATCAAGTACGGATGCAGCTGCTTCCACTGGTGAAAGTTGGCCTCTGGCTTTTGCTGAGACCCCAGCAAGAATTTCCTTCGATGTCTTATCATCTGGAACGTCTGTGACGGGTCTTCTGGATATCGCGATGGGCAGTGATGCGGTCATTTTGGATCTCGTAAAACTGATGGCGAATGCCTCAAGTTCACCATCTGGAGCAACAGCATCGACCAAACCATTTTGGTGTGCTTCGGATGCCGAGATAGGCTTGCCGGTAGTCACCATGGAAATCGCACTCTCGATTCCTATCAAACGGGGAAGGCGAACCGTCCCGCCAGCGCCGGGAATTAGACCAAGATGCACTTCCGGTAGACCAAACTTTGCTGATTTTACCGCTACCCGATAGTGACATCCCAGAGTTACTTCACATCCGCCACCCAGCGCTGTTCCATGGACCGCTGCAATCCAGGGTTTGGTAGACATTTCAATTCGATTGATGACATCAGGAAGGTGAGGTTCTTTAGGCGCCTGGTTAAACTCTCTGATGTCTGCGCCTGCAATGAAGGTTCTTCCGTCACAAATCAAAACAACTGCCTTGATAGTGTCATCCTTGTCCAAGGATTCGCAGGCTTCGAAGAGTTCACTTCTGACAGCGTGCGAAAGCGCGTTAACCGGAGGATTGTTGACCCGCACAATCGCAATTTCATTCTGTGAAGTAACTGTGACAACAGGCATTTCATAAGGTCCTTATCAATTTCGATAACAGGATAGACGATTCTTGTTGAAGCATAATATGTTACAGAAATAAAATATTTTACATAATTTCGTAACACATATATACTGCTGGCCAGATCAAGCGAAATACCGGTAGCGGAGGAATGGTATTGGACGCCTTCATAATAGATGCAGTTAGGACACCAATCGGGCGCTATGGTGGCGGTTTGTCGTCGATTAGGACAGACGATCTTGCTGCATTGCCCATTGCAGAACTTGTGCGCCGAAATCCCGATATCGATTTCTCTCAGTTGGATGATGTCATTTTGGGTGACGCAAATCAGGCGGGTGAAGACAATCGTAATGTGGCGCGAATGGCGGCTCTGCTTGCTGGGCTGCCAGTCGATGTTCCCGGTTCTACCATCAACCGGTTGTGTGCCTCAGGCATGGATGCAGTCGGCATGGCGTCCAGGGCAATCAAGGCTGGTGATTACAGAATGGCAATTGCAGGCGGTGTGGAGAGCATGAGCCGTGCTCCTTTTGTCATGCCCAAGGCTGACACGGCATTTTCACGCGCCAATGCGGTCTATGACACGACCATTGGCTGGCGGTTTGTGAACCCAAGGATGAAATCAGAGTTTGGGATCGATTCAATGCCGCAAACTGCTGATAATGTGGCGCGGGATTATCAGATCAGCCGCGAAGATCAGGATGCTTTCGCGGCCCGGTCACAAGCACGATGTGAAGCCGCTCAAAAGGCAGGTCATTTTGATGATGAACTGATGAGCATAACGATCCCCCAGCGCAAGGGTGATCCGGTTGTGGTCGAAAAAGATGAGCATCCAAGAGCAGGAACATCGGTAGAAAAACTCGCTAGTCTGAAGGGCATCAATGGTCCCGATCTCACGGTTACCGCAGGAAATGCATCCGGAGTGAATGATGGCGCTGCAGCACTACTGTTGGGTGATGAAGACGCCGCCAGGGGTCATGAGCCTTTGGCCCGTATCGTCGGTATGGCTGCTGCAGGCGTTGAACCGCGTATTATGGGCATTGGACCGGTTCCGGCAGTACGCAAAGTACTTGAACGCACAGGTCTCTCAATTGACCAGATGGATGTGATCGAGTTGAACGAGGCGTTTGCCAGTCAAGGCCTTGCAACCCTTCGTGAGTTGGGAGTTGCGGATGACGCAGATCACGTAAACCCGAATGGAGGCGCAATAGCCTTGGGTCATCCGCTTGGTATGTCAGGTGCACGTTTGGTGATGACAGCAGCCTATCAATTGAAACGCACAAACGGGCGCTATGCTTTATGCACCATGTGTGTGGGTGTTGGGCAGGGCGTGGCTCTGGTTCTTGAACGCACTTAGAGGAGAAAGCAGATGTATGCACAAATGGTGAAATCCACCGGGAAGAGTGTTCAGGCTTTGGACGATATGTCTCCTGAAGAGCGTGCTTTTCAGGAACGCATTGATCGTGGCGAAAAGATTGAACCAAAAGACTGGATGCCTGATGCATATCGCAAAAACCTGATCCGGCAGATCGGGCAACATGCGCATTCGGAAATTGTCGGGCAACTACCGGAAGGAAACTGGATTACTCGCGCGCCAACGCTTGAGCGCAAGGCCAACCTGCTTGCCAAGGTGCAGGATGAGGCAGGTCATGGTCTTTATCTCTATTGTGCAGCGGAAACGCTTGGCGTCAGCCGGGATGAGCTCTTTGAAATGCTGCATTCCGGCAAGATGAAATATTCATCCATTTTCAATTATCCAACACTGACATGGGCGGACATGGGTGCCGTTGGTTGGTTGGTTGACGGGGCTGCCATCATGAACCAGGTGCCGCTTCAACGAACATCTTACGGACCTTATGCTCGAGCGATGGTTCGTATCTGCAAAGAAGAAAGTTTCCATCAGCGTCAGGGATATCACATCATGATGACCATGGCGAACGGAACTCCTGAACAAAAGCGTATGGCGCAAGATGCATTGAATCGTTTCTGGTATCCGGCTCTCATGATGTTTGGACCATCAGACAAGGACAGTGTTCATTCAGCGCAATCCATGGCTTGGAAAATCAAGATGAATACGAATGATGAGCTGCGCCAGAAGTTTGTGGATGAAACAGCACCACAAGCCGAGTTTTTGGGACTCTCCATTCCCGATGAAAATCTGAAGTGGAATGAGGAACGTGGAAACTATGATTTCTCTGAACCGGATTGGGATGAATTTTACAACGTCGTATCAGGTAATGGACCCTGCAATGTCGAGCGACTGGAAGCGCGTAAAAAAGCATGGAGCGATGGTGCATGGGTGCGCGAGGGGATGATGGCTCATGCTGAGAAAAAAGCCATGCGCAAGCAGGCAGCGGAGTAGATCATGTCAAACGCAAAAGAATGGCCCCTTTGGGAAGTCTTCATTCGGGGGCAACATGGCATGAGCCACCGACATGTGGGATCGCTTCATGCACCAGATGCAGAACGTGCAATCAAAAATGCCCGCGACGTATACACTCGCCGAAACGAAGGGGTAAGCATATGGGTCGTTGAAGCAGAAAACATTGCAGCGTCAAGTCCTTCCGACAAAGGCCCACTCTATGACCCGGCCCGGGACAAGGTCTACAGGCATCCGACATTTTACGATATTCCGGAAGAAGTCGGGAAGATGTGATCGCAATGACTGTTTCAGACAATACAGCTCTTTTTGAATTCCTTTTGCGACAAGGCGACAACGCTCTGGTTCTGGGGCATCGCACATCGGAGTGGTGTGGCGTAGGTCCCGTCCTTGAAGAAGATATTGCACTCGCCAACACCGCGCTTGACTTGATTGGTCAAACCCAATTGTGGTTAGCACTCGCCGGTGAAGTCGAAGACAAGGGACGCGATGCCAATGATCTTGCCTATTTTCGGGATCCTTACGACTTCCGAAACCTCCTGATGCTGGAATTGCCGAACGAAGACTATGGCAGAACCATTATGCGGCAGTTTTTGTTTGATGCATTTCAGGTGCCTTGGCTGACTGCACTACAAGAGAGCAACGATAAGCGTGTTGGTGATATCGCGGCAAAGTCGCTCAAGGAAGCCATGTATCATCTCGAACGTTCTGCTGAAACGGTGATTGCTCTGGGTGATGGAACCGACGAAAGCAATTCCAAAATGCAGCAAGCGCTTGAGTTTCTGTGGCCCTATGCAGGTGAAGTATTCGCCGATGATGAGAATGACGTCAGCGTAGCAAGCAAGGGAATTGCGCCTCTGCCTTCAAGCATTCATGATGTTTGGAACAGTACCATCAACAGAACTTTCAGCGAAGCCTGTTTGAAGCGTCCTGAAAGTCAATTTGCGCATTCAGGCGGACGCGAGGGCTTTCGGCATACCGAACATTTGGGTCATATGCTTGCCACCATGCAAACCCTTCAACGCTCGCATCCGGGAGCGACTTGGTAATGGGAATGCACGTTCAACCAGATCAAATCTGGCAATGGTTGGAGAATGTACCAGACCCGGAAATCCCGGTGATTTCTGTCGTAGATCTCGGCGTTGTGCGTGATGTGAACACAGCAGGTGACGAAGTTGAAATTGTTATAACACCTACATATTCCGGCTGCCCGGCGATGCGGGTTATTGCATTGGACATTGAAACGGAACTCGCGAAGCGCGGCGTCGAAAATCTGAGGCTCACCACATCCATCAATCCACCTTGGACAACCGATTGGTTGTCGGAAAAAGGCAAGGCCCGTTTGGAGGAATTTGGCATTGCTCCTCCGCGCCCGGCTGGAGGTCCCGAAAGGTGTCCTTTGTGCAAGTCTTCGAATGTAGAACGGATCAGCCAATTTGGCTCGACACCATGCAAGGCCCAGTGGCGTTGCAAAGAGTGTCTGGAGCCGTTTGACTATTTCAAATGTATTTGAGGTGATGCAATGCAGTTCCACCAACTTAAAGTTACCAACCTTGAAAAAACGATAAGAGATGCGGTCGTTTTGACCTTGGAGCCGGATAACAAAGATGCGTTTGAATTTACACAAGGTCAGTACCTGACGTTCAAACGTGATTTTGACGGTGAGGAATTGCGCCGATCTTATTCGATTTGTTCTTCGAAGCAGGGCGGTTTGCTGCAGGTCGGGATCAAGCGGGTTGACGGTGGTGCGTTTTCAAGCTGGGCAAATTCAGAACTTCAGATTGGCGATACACTCGAAGCCATGCCTCCGATGGGAAATTTCTACAAACCCAAAGAGGTTTCCAGCGGTGCACATTATCTTGCCTTCGCAGGCGGATCGGGTATTACGCCAATTCTATCCATCCTGCGAACCGGTCTGCGTCAGGAGCCAACTGCGAAATTCACACTGGTGTATGCGAACCGGAATACAAACTCGATCATGTTTCGTGAGGAACTGGAGGATTTAAAGAATACCAATCTGGATCGTCTGAGCATCATCCATGTGCTCGAAGAGGACAGCCAAGGCATAGAGTTGTTTCATGGCCGGGTAGATGCAGATAAGTGCGAAAGACTATTTTCAGGTCTGATCGATCTGGAGAGCGTTACAACCGCATATATCTGTGGCCCAGAACCCATGATGCTTGCCATCTCGGATGCATTGGAAACTCATGGTCTAGCCAAGGAAGACATCAGATTTGAGCTTTTCGCCAGCGGCCAACCGGGCAGGGCAAAGAAAAAAGCCCTCTCGTCCAAAGACGACAAAAAAGGAATACCTGGCAAAGTAACGATCGGAGGTGTGACACAAACCCTGCTTTTCGACCGAGACACCAGTTTGCTTGAAGCGGCTGCCGAAAACAATCTTGATCCTCCATTTGCTTGCAAAGCAGGCGTATGTTCCACCTGCAAGGCCAAGGTCACTGAAGGTGAGGTGGAAATGATCGCCAACCACGCTTTGGAAGACTATGAAGTTGAAGCGGGCTTTGTCCTTACCTGCCAGTGTTATGCTGTTTCAGATACGATTGCCTGGGATTATGACGAGGCTGGTCATTGATCGTCTCAAGGATCCAGTCCACAACTGAATTAGTCGATCAACTTGCGTCCCTAGAACCGATCAAAACCTGGTCTTTGCTTGTAACGATCTTTGGTGATTTTCACCGCACAGGCAAGACCGAACTGTCCGGATCATTTCTAAAGGAGTTTCTTGCGCCAGTCGGCATCAAACCTGAAGCAATTCGTGTAGCCCTGCACAGGTTGAGAAAAGACGGCTGGATTGAAACCGAGAAGCAAGGAAGGGAAACCCGTTACAGGCTATCATCGAGTGCGCTAGAAGAAACAAAAAGGGCCTATGCGGACGTCTACAGGTCCGACTTGAAATTTTCGGATGGATGGATACTGGCAACCTTTGAAACACCCGACGAGTGTAGCGAGATCGGAATAAGTATCGCTAAGCAAACATCGTTGTTACCGAAGGTAAAAGCGCTATCACTGGACAAGGCGCTGATTTCAAATTTCGATGCGGTCAACATTCCTGATTGGTTGCCTGCAAGTCTTGTTTCGGAAGCTTGGGTTCTCAATGCTTCAAAGCTAGCTGAACTCGCAAGTAATGCGTTTCAAATTTCACGAGAGTTTTCTATCCGCGAAGCCGAATTGGTTCGCATTCTGATCCTTCACCATTGGCGACGAATGGCGTTGAGAGATGAGGTTTGGTGTCTGATTTGGCTCGACCCGAAAGGCACATTGGCGGAATGTCAGCGTATGGTTCACAGTGCAATTGCCGAGTTGCGTTCAGATTGAAAAACACAATCTCATTGGCAATCTTCAATGAATTCCCAGACAAGATCTCCCGGAATACCCTCATAAACCATGCTTTTCGAATTCGTGCTGTATATGAAATTTATCTGGCATGAAACTAGTTTGCGTTTTAAAACAGCAGGGTAGGGAGGAAATAATGTCCAGATGTATTCTTGTGCAAATCAGGTGCAAGCCCGGCACGGCGTATCAGGTTGCAACCGAAATTTCAGATAGGGAAATTCATTCCAGTCTGTACTCCACAAGTGGGGAATATGATCTCTTCATGATGATGTATATTCCTGACGGTGAAGACATTGGTAAATACGTCAATGACAAGCTGCTCGACATAGAAGGAATTGAGCGGACCCTTACAACAATGACATTTAATGCGTTCTAGCGCTCAGTTTCAGTATCTTGGGAGGAAAAAGATGAAACTCAAAACCGTAGCCCTTGCAGCGGCTCTGTCTGTCAGTACAGCAATTTCTGCATTCGCCGAGCCAGTGAAAGTCGGCATGATTACAACCTTGTCAGGTGGCGGCGCTGGTCTCGGAATAGATGTTCGTGATGGCTTTATGCTTGCAGTAAAAAAGTCCGGCAACAAGGATATTGAAGTCATTGTTGAAGATGACACACGCAAGCCCGACATCGCTGTTCAACTTGCCGACAAGATGATCCAGTCTGAGAAAGTGGACATCATGACAGGCATCATCTGGTCAAACCTTGCAATGGCGGTTGTACCTGCCGCCACGGCACAGGGAAAATTCTACCTTTCGCCAAATGCGGGACCGTCTGCGCTTGCTGGCAAGGGATGTCATCAAAACTACTTTAACGTTGCATGGCAGAACGACAATCTGGCCGAAGCCGCTGGTGGCTACGCCAATGATACCGGCTTCAAGAACTCTTTCCTGCTGGCGCCAAACTATCCGGCCGGGAAAGACATGCTCAACGGGTATAAGCGTTTCTATAAGGGGGATGTGAATAACGAGGTCTACACACAACTTGGACAAAAAGACTATGCGGCTGAGATCGCTCAAATTCGTGCGTCCGGCGCCGACAGCGTCTATTTCTTTTTGCCGGGTGGCATGGGCATTGCGTTCATGAAGCAATATGCGGCATCCGGTGTGGATGTTCCGTTGATTGGTCCGGCATTCTCGTTTGACCAAGGTATCCTTCAGGCGGTTGGTGAAGCAGCTTTGGGTGTGAAGAATACGTCACAGTGGAACAAGGACCTAGACAATGCTGCTAACAAGGCATTTGTCGAGGCGTTTCAAGCCGAATATGGTCGTCTGCCATCGCTATATGCGAGCCAGGGCTACGATACGGCCAATCTCATTCTTTCTGCAATGGGTAAAGCCAGCGTAAAAGACGCAGATGCTTTCCGTGCAGCACTGAAAGAAGCAGATTTCGACAGTGTACGTGGCAAGTTTTCTTTTGCTTCCAACCAACACCCAATCCAGGACATCTATGTGCGGGAAGTGGTCAAGGAAGGGGATGTCTTCACCAACAAACTTGTGAGCAAGACAATGACAGACCACGCAAACGCTTATACAGGCGATTGTGCTCTGTAATTGATTTCAAAAAGAGATGAGGGCCGGGTACTTGTTGCCCGGCCATATTTATAAGTTGTTGTATGCGGTTTCGATCCCGCCACGCAAAATGCCAACAAGGTCATCAATCTGGCTTCGAGAAATTGTCAGTGGCGGGGACATCACGCAAGAATTGTAAACCGGACGCACCAGCAGCCCGTTTTGTTGGCAAATTTCATCCACTTTGTACAAAAACTCAACATCCCGCATTTCGTCTGGATGATCTTCATCCAGCTCGCATTCTACTCCTGCCATCAACCCTTTGACACGTATATCGGTTACACATGGAATGTCGTTTAGGGATTGAAGTGAGGCTTCGAAATCGGGAGCAAGCTGCTGCACGTTTTCAAGCAATCTGTCTCGCTCAATAATCTCAATATTCGCGAGCGCCGCGGCCGCAGCAACCGGATGACCGGAATATGTAAATCCACTCACGAAGTTCCTGGCTTCATTACTTGCAGATTTAATTTCCTCTACTAGGCGGTCAGAAATGAATAGTGCCCCCATTGGGACATAGCCAGAAGTGAGTCCCTTTGCGGTAGTGATCATATCGGGCACAACGTCGAACACATCCTCACTGGCAAAGAAGTGTCCCAGCCTCCCAAATGCAGTCACGACCTCGTCGGCTATGAACAACACATCATGCTTTCTGCAAACTTCATGGCATCGCTTGTGGTAGCCGTCAGGTGGCACAATAACGCCACCCGATGCCATAATGGGTTCAGCAATAAATGCCGCCACTTTATCAGCCCCAATTTCAAGGATTTTGTTCTCCAGATCAGAGACTTTCTCGTCGCAAAAGGCATCCATGGAAAGGTCAGCTGGCTTGTCTTTCGGCTTCGGACAAGGAAGTAGATGTATGGTGTCCGCGATCATATCCATATTGGCTTTTTCACGCATCTTGCCCGAACAACTGGAGGACAGATACGTGCTGCCATGATACGCGTTTACGCGAGATATTATGTGTTTCTTCTCGGGTCTCCCGAGGCAGTTATTGTAGAAAAATGCAAACCGCAAAGCTGAGTCGACAGCCGTTGAGCCACCGGTTGTGAAGAATACATTGTTCAAATCCCCGGGGGCGAGATCAGCCAGCTTTTCTGACAATTTGGTCGTAACTGGAGCGGCCATCGACCATGGGGAGAAATAGCTAAGGTCCCGCATTTGCCTGGCAACCGCTTCTATGATTTCCTCGCGGCCATACCCGACATTGACGCACCACATGCCGCCCGGTCCATCCAAAAGTTCATTCCCTGCAGTGTCTTGAACAAAGACGCCTTCGCTATTGGCGAGAGACGTCCAGTCAAACTCTCCAATCGATGTCACATCCTGCCACGGACGCAGAAAATTCTGATCTGCCGTTGTCAAAGCCTCACCTCAAATACTCTGTTTGCGATCAGCATTCGTGATCTTCATTCAAACAAGTGTGTCACAAGCGGGATGCCGGGCAAAGCAGAAAAACTCTCCCAACCACGCGGATTTTGAGTGAATTCTTCGTAGAAAATTCTTTTTCTTCAAGGTAATAGGTCATATCCTTGAATCAAAGTGTTACGGTAGCAGAGCTCGTTAAATGTCATTGGTGCTGATTGCAGAACAGATTTTGAACGGACTGCAGTTCGGCATCATGCTGTTTTTGATGGCGGCTGGACTGACCCTTATTTTTGGCGTGATGGGATTGATCAATCTGGCGCACGGCTCATTGTATATGGTGGGCGCGTTTGCTGCGGCTGCAGTCGCTGGTGCAACGGGATCATTTCTTTTGGCTTTGGTTGCCGCGCTTGCCGCCGCAGCGCTGGCGGGTGCAATCGTCGAAATGGTGGTGATCCGCAGGCTTTACGATCGGGACCATCTCGATCAGGTTTTGGCAACCTTCGCGCTCATCCTGATTTTCTCTGAGGGAACACGCTGGGTGTTTGGGTCGTTCCCTTTGTTTCTTGACATTCCTGCCTATCTTGCTGGTCCTGTAACATTGCCCGGGGGTATTCAGTATCCGCTCTACCGGATAGCGCTCATCGTCTGCGGACTTTTAATTGCGCTTGGTCTGGCTCTGATGATTACGAAAACGCGCATCGGAATTCAGATCAGGGCCGGAGAGAATGACCGCGAAATGATCGCTGCACTGGGTGTTGATATCTCCAAATTATATACGATCATCTTTGCGTTGGGCGCAGCATTGGCCGGACTGGCTGGCGCGTTGGTTGGGGCCATACAATCGGTTGAAGTGGGCATGGGAGAGCCGGTTCTCATTCTTGCCTTTGTGGTGATTGTCATTGGTGGCATTGGTTCCATCAAAGGCGCTCTGGTTGGCAGTATTCTTGTGGGGTTGACCGATACACTGGGGGGAGTGTTTCTGCCACAGTTTTTCCAACTGTTCATGGAAGTTTCAACCGCCACCAATGTGGGATCATCCCTCGCATCGATGGCCATCTATATCCTGATGGGTGCAGTACTGATCTGGCGCCCGACTGGCCTGTTTGGAAATTCTCAATGATCAGCGAACGGTATTTCAATATCGCCATACTCGCGCTGCTGATTATCGTTCCGACATGGGCGTATTTTGCAGATGAACCTTTTACGATCACGTTGATGACGCGAGCCGCGATATTCGCCCTGGCAGCTGTCGGACTAAACCTCGCACTGGGTACGGGCGGGCTGGTCAGTTTTGGTCACGCTGCCTTTTTTGGCATGGGTGGATATGTGATGGGCATACTCGCGCACCATGCCCAGACATTTACGCCTGTAGCAGAAGTTCCATTCCTCATTGAGGGCACAAAATCGATGCCGGTAATCTGGCTGGTTTCCATTTTGCTGTCCGCAGTTTTGGCCTGGGTGATTGGATTTTTGTCCCTCAGAACAAGCGGTGTCTATTTCATCATGATTACGCTGGCATTCGCACAGATGATGTTTTTCTTTTCCATCAGTTGGTCAGAATATGGGGGAGAAGATGGTCTGTCGATCTATGTACGAAACAGTTTTCCCGGCCTAAATACCCTTGATCCTATCCAGTTCTACATTCTCTGCCTGGCGATTTTGTTGATCGTTCTCGGCGCAATGGCGCGTGTGGTGAAATCGCCATTTGGCCTCGCACTGAATGCCGCGCGTCAATCCCCACAACGGGTGGATGCGGTAGGTTTGAACGTAAAGCGCCTGAGGCTGGTTGCATTTATCATATCGGGAGCCATTACAGGGTTGGCCGGAGCCTTGTTTGCCGATCTCAACCGCTTTGTCAGTCCCACCATGTTCAGTTGGCAGTTGAGTGGGGAAATCATGGTCTTCATCATCATTGGAGGTGTGGGAAGACTGTTCGGTCCGGTGGTTGGTGCGCTGATCTTCGTGGCACTTGAACATTTTCTGGGTGGCTTGAGTGATTTTTGGCACATTTACCTTGGCCTTTTGCTTCTTATGATCGTGTTGTTTGGAAAGGGTGGCATCATCGGAATGATCTGCGGCAGGGAGAAGTCCCATGGTTGAACCCGTTCTCCTGACGGAAGGTATTTCCAAGTCCTTTGGTTCAGTGATTGCGTGTGAAAATGTGTCACTCGACCTGCGACCGGGAGAGATCCATGCTGTGATTGGACCAAACGGTGCCGGTAAATCCACCCTGATTTCCCAGATTTGCGGGACATTGAAACCGGACAACGGCCGAATTTTTCTACATGGCACCGATGTTTCGTCACAAAGTGTGCGCGAGCGATCTCTTGCAGGCCTTGCGCGGACCTTTCAAATTTCGGCGCTGGCAATGGAAGATACGGTTTTGCAAAACGCCGTATTGGGTGCCTTGGGTGCGACCGGAAATCCGTGGAAGTTTCTAAGCGAGGCGTTACCGGATCCGAACTATCGCGAAAATGCAGAACTGGCGCTCAAAAGAGTGGGGTTGCTGGATTTCAAAAACCACCGAACTGCCGAATTAAGCCATGGCCAACGACGGCAGTTGGAAGTTGCCATCGCGCTGACGCTTAACCCAAGTGCGTTCATCATGGATGAACCGATGGCGGGTCTTGGGGCAGAAGGCTCTAAGCGATTGACCGGAATACTTGATGAAGTCCGAACCGAAGCCCCCATCCTGCTGGTGGAGCATGACATGGATGCAGTGTTCGCTTTGGCAGATCGCATTAGTGTTCTGGTATATGGAAAGATCATCGCAACGGGAACAGTAGACGAAATTCGCAACAACCCAGCAGTGCAGGAAGCTTATCTTGGAGAAAGCAAATGAGTTTTCTCAGCTTGAACAATGTTTCAGCATCCTACGGTTCCAGTCAGGCTTTGTTTGGCGTGAATCTGACATTGAACGAAGGGGAGGTGATGGCGCTGATGGGCCGCAATGGCATGGGCAAGAGCACCACAGTCAGGTGTATTTGCCGCATGATACCTTCAAGCGGTTCGCTCACTTTTGCATCTGTCGACTTAAGCAAGCTTGCCAGCCATCAGGCTTCACGCTTGGGCATTGGTCTGGTTCCGGAGGGACGGCGCTGTTTTTCAGGATTGTCGGTATATGAAAACCTTGTGGCTGCTGCCCGCCCCGGGTTCTGGACATTTGAAAAGATTGTTGACCTCTTCCCTCGACTGGGAGAACGCAAGCAGCAGATTGCATCTTCGCTATCGGGTGGAGAACAGCAAATGCTGGCGATAGGCCGGGCGCTGATGACCAATCCGAAGCTCCTGATTCTGGATGAGGCCACAGAAGGCTTGGCCCCGCTAATTCGCGATGAAATCTGGAATGCGATTAAGCAGCTAAAGACAGAGACGGGTCTGTCAATTCTTGTCATTGACAAGTCTGTTACGGAATTGCGTTCAATCAGCGATTCTGCCGTGATCCTTGAACGCGGGCGCGACGTTTGGAGCGGTAAGATGTCCGAATTGACATCGGAAATAACTGCCAAATACGTTGGTGTGTAGCGCATAGGTGTTTACGAAGATTGCCCAAATCAGAAAATACGTGAGGGTCTATGGCTGCATTGAGTCCTATCTAACTAATCAGCCTATTGCGCTCAGTGGGTGTTTTCCCAATAATTATGTTCACCAAATGTGTTTTAAAAAATATTTTTGTTAGGCCGGAACCGAAATTGAAACGGAGTGGAATTCCTCCCGGTTTAGTTGAATATGTCGGTTGCAATATCGTGGTTTGCAAAGGATAAAATTCGTGACGATGTCCAACCAGTCTGATGTGAACCTTATTGAGAAAATTGAACAGGCATTTGCAGATGTTCAATATCCAGGTGACGACAATTTAACAGATTCTAATTACGGAGAAGAACCATCTGCTTTAGCAATCGAATTCAGAGGAAAGACGGATTGGAAACAGTTGGATACAGCGTTTCTAAATCAAGCGCCAGATGGTTGGGGGTCTGCACTTAGCTTCTTCTCTGATAGCGCTCTCCGCTTTTACCTGCCTGCTTATCTAATTGCTAATATTCAAGACGGATTAGAATTTTGTCCGGCAAGTATATTGTGTTCGTCCCTGACACCTTCTGGAGAAAAAGTAAAAATCGCAAAGATGTGGGGAGGCGGAACTATGGGAGACAGAGCGAGAATTTGTTTTGACAAATTTAATGCTGAACAGGTTTCTGCAGTGATAGCGTATCTTTGGTGGGAACTGGATACTGACGGTGACTATGATATGTGTATCGAACAAGCACTCGAAAACTATTGGCTCCAACGCGAAGCGGCTTTCTTAGATTGACGGCCCAGTTAGCTGGAAACGCGCTACTGGAGTGTCAGCATCGAACCAAATTCGATCATTATGGGATGGTCTTTCATTGAACCATGATTGAGGAGTAATCGGACGCTTTCTCAACTCTCCAGACCTTCAAGATTTAGTTGAAGTGTCTGTCTGCATTTGGGAAATCCGAACCAATTTCTTTGGCTTTGTTGGTTCACCTTTATGGACTGAAACATGTTGAGCTGCGATATATCTGCGGGCTTGTACAATGGTTAGCCCAAGCTCAGTTTTGGAATTTGGCCCGATCCGAAAAACCATAAACGCTTGTATTCGCGATATGCGTTGCATTTCAGTTTCAGCGAGGTTTTCGTACGATTGCTCTTCAGGCACAGCTCCGCATCAAATTCCTGATTCATAAGAAACCGGAATGAAAACATTCAGAAACAATTGAAGCATTATCGATCGTCAGCGACGTTCAATTGAAACATCAGAGGCGCAAAAAGTTCTCCGTTAACTGAAACTATCCAACTAAATGGAGAATTAAAATGTCACGTAAAATCATCACAGCATTTGCCCTTGCTGCAAGCGTATTGGCAACGGCTTCCGTTGCAGAAGCTGGCGGCGAACATAAGGGTGGCCGCCACATCGGCAAACATTTTCATGGCCATGTTTGGCATGATTACAACCATTATCGACCATATCGTGGATGTAACCGCTTTCTGAAAAAAGCCAAGTACACCGGCTCTCAATATTGGTTCAACAAGTACCGCCGTTGCATCGGTTACTACTACTAATCCAACCAGAACCATTGCCAATGAACGGGGTCTGCCGATATCGGCCGACCCTGTCGTCTTTAAGTGAGTTCGTGGCCACGTCGGTCAACTCACCTCAATTCCATTCAATCAAGGAGCCTATCATGAGAATTTCTTTTATGGCCTATAGTATCGCATGCTATTTCATAGGGGTATCTGCGCTTGTCGCACTTATCCTATTCATCGGAGATATCTATCTTCCGGTAACAGTCAACAAAGCTTCAACACTCGCACCAGATCTGTCGCCAGAAACGGCACTTTTTTGGAACATAATTCTGATTGTTCTATGGGGCTTGCAACATAGCATCATGGCTGATGCCAAATTCAAATCCTGGTGGACGCAATTTGTACCGCCAGCAATTGAACGGAGCACATTTGTACTATTCGTTGGATTGGCGACTTCAGGTTTGATCCTGTTCTGGGTGCCTATACCAACAATGATCTGGGATGTTTCGGGAACAAGCTTCGGGTTGGTATTGCTGATTGCTTATTTTTCCGGATGGGCAATCACTTTGTTTGCGAGCTTCCTCATCAATCATTTCCAGCTATTTGGTTTAGAGCAGGCGTTCCGGCTTCAGACACAAACCCAATCCAAACGGGCGATTTTTGTAACTCCGTTTTTGTATCGGATTGTGCGTCATCCGATGATGACAGGCATTTTAATATCGCTGTGGTGTGCGCCAACAATGACGTTTGGTCGGTTGTTGTTTAATATTGTGATGACGACTTACATACTCGCAGGTACCAGGCACGAAGAAGAAGGCCTTATCGCAGAACTGGGTCAAGAGTATGAAGATTACCAGGAAACAACACCTATGTTGGTTCCAAGTCTCTCACGCAAAGAAACGCATAAAACTTCTTAGTTTGTCATCAAACACAAATCTCCCCGCCACTGATTTTCGGTGGCGGGATGATTTTGCATAAAAGGATGAAATCTTATTTGTTGTCTGAAAGTTGCCAGACTGTTTGCTCGCCGAATCCTCGAATAGAGCGCTGGCCGATATTCTTGATATCAAACTGATCTTTCAGAACTTTCGCGACATCATCTTGAACGCTAATTTGCATGGGTTCAGAGAATTCCTGTAGACGTGATGCCAGATTTACAGCAGGGCCGAAAATGTCATAGACATATTTTTGAATGCCTACGACCGATCCAACAACCGAGCCTGTCGACAAGCCAATACGACACTGCCACTTGTGTGGATGACTTTGATTGCGACGCTCAAGATAGCGGATGAACCGTATTGCCGTGTTGGCAATTGACTTGGCGTGATCAGGTGTCGGATCTGGAAGACCAGCCACGGTAATATAGGCGTCACCGATGGTCTTGATCCGTTCACAGCCGAATTGTTCACCAATGCGATCAAATGCACTGTAGATGTCGTTCAATTCAGTGACCGTGACACTGGGATCCTGCGAAGCGACCATTTCGGTAAAGCCGACGAAATCGAGCATCAGTACGGAAACCGGGTCATACAGTTGGGGTGTTACAACGCCAAAGGTCTTATATTCTTCGTAGACTGACCGAGGCATGATGTTGAGAAGCAGCTTCTCTACCTGCTCTTTCTCTCTTTTGATTTCGCGGGTATTGCGCTCCACCATCATCGAATATGAATCGATCATCGATTCAAGTTCCTTGATGCGAGTGATATTTTGGCAAACAAGTACTAGGATTTCTTGCCCACCTTCATCAGCTGCAGTGAAATCAAGCGCAATGACAAGGTTTCTGCGTTTCTTCTTAAATCGGATTTCAGATGTGAAGCGGCCGCTTTGACCGAGAGCTTCCTGCATTGAAGTGATATCAAAATCAGGAAAAAGTTCCGCTAACTGTTTAGGTGCGCTTTCACCGCCAAACCACTCTTCAAAGGTATCGTTGTAAAAACCGAAATTGAGTGATTTACGATCGAGCAATGCCACACCTACGCCTATGGCACGCAACAATTGCTCGTTGATGGCTTCAATAGACATGGGTCAACCTACAATCAACGAACGCCGTTTGGCGAATTCTGCAACAACTGCATCAACGTCTTGGGGCTCAACACCGTGATCTTCAAGGGTGCCCCTCAATACGACCTCCAACTCATCAAAATGCGCGTCATTGATATCAAGGTGCGAGTGCAATTGGCGCAACTGACTGTCGGAGTAAGAAGCTGGGCCACCCAACAAAGAAGCGATAAACTTGGTCTGATGATCTACCATTCTGGACATGTCGATGTCGTCAAAAAAGGGACCAATTTCATCATTGTCTAGCAGGGTGTCGTAGAATGCGAGAACAATCTTGCTGACCTGAGAAAATCCACCATACTTTTCATAAAGGTTTTGAGCTGTCATAAAAATTCCGATCAAGAGGAGTGCAAATGTCGCCCGCTTGTTCAAGACTACATAAATTTCTGGATGTAGTTCAAGGACGATTTGGATTGATTGATTAATTGCTTTCTCCTCCCGAATGTGGATTGGGAGGAGAAAGCGCGGAGGCGCCCCGTCCTACCGCAATTCAACAATGATCTCGGCATACTCAGAAGGAATGCGAACCGAGCCATTTGTTGAGATGTTGTACTTCTCCACCAGTGTAATAATATCGGTATGCAAAGCTGCTTGGTCGTTCGTATCAAGCGCATCAAATGCTTTCTGCATTGGACCGTAGAATGTTCTGAAATACTCTAGAAAGTGGTCGGCCGAGCGATATCGGAACATAAAATTCTTCAATCTGAATGCAGCAATTTGTACCTCTGGTACAAAGGTTTCTTCAATCCATTCCCGACTACCCCAAAATGCGGGGGACTTTACACCGGCAGGCGGTGTTACATGCTTGCCAATGGTCTTGAACAATTGACCAATAAAGCTGTCTGGCGTCCAGTTTGCCATACCGATTGCACCGCCTGGCTTAACAATGCGCTGCAACTCTGAAGCGGCTTTCTTCTGGTTTGGTGTAAACATTACACCGAATGTTGAGACAGCGGCATCGAATGCGTTTTCATCAAATGGCAGAGCTTCTGCATCGGCTACTTTATAGTCAACTGCTAGTCCTTCCGCAGCGGCACGCTTGCTGCTGGCATCCAATAATTCTCTAACATAGTCAATCGAAGTCACGTCGCAGAAACGTCGAGCAAAGGCGAGTGTTGCATTACCGTTCCCTGCAGCGACATCCAGAACCTTTGCACCAGGATCGAGGTTCATAGCTTCGGCAAGTTCCTCTCCGGTAATCTGGAGGGTCACGCCTACTTTCGAATAGTCGCCTGAACCCCAAGCCTTATTCTGTTTCGCTTTGATCGCTTTGAAGTCCGGAGCGGGTTTTACTAGAGTGTGGATGTTCATGTTTTTGTTCCTTATGTTCAGGGTTGAGTATTTGTATTACGCAGCGTTTTTGATTGGCCAGCTGAACGCCACAGCAGGTTTTTCGACATTGGCGATGTGTTCGAAAATTCGTGAGTTTACCCATTCTGGTTGGAATATCGGGGCCATGTGACCGAGTTCGGGGAGAAGGGCGATCCGCGAGTTGGTCAATGCTCCTGAAACAGCTGCGGCCGCTCGCTGGGCAACTTCGGGTGACTCAAGGCCCATCATGACCAGCGATGGCATTTCAAGAGATGACAGATCTTTAAGTTGCCATGTCTCTGAAAAGCCTGCGGCAAAATCAGAGATAATAGCATTGATCATCCGCGAGAAATTTTGCTTGGCTGGTCTTTGAAGGCGATCCCAAAAACCAACACCATTCCAAAAATCAAGAAACTGTTGCATTCCAACTGAAGGGTCGTCGGTTGCTGCTGCAGCGGTTACCAAACCAGCAACCTGCTGAATTTCACTAAAAAGCCTTCGATCTTTTTGATCTCCACTTTTTAGAAAATGGAACGTGGCCGGTTCATACAACGTAAGACTTTTTACAAGATCAGGGCGGAGCAACGCAACTTTGATCGCAATTCCCGCACCGTTTGAATGGCCGACCAGATGAACTGGCGCGCTCAATTCTTCGATTTTTCGAACAACAGGCAGAGCTACAGCCGCCAATCCAGATTGGGAATGATCCGCACGCATTGGTGCTTTGCCATAACCGGGTAGGTCATAGGCCTGAACTTCGAAGTGATTTTCAAGGTCGGCGGTTAGGCTTCTCCATTGGTTGCTGTTCGACGCTGATGAATGCAATGCAACAACGGGTGCATTCTCGAATTGGTCATGTCTAAATTGCGCAAACATCTTTTCTATCCAGTCGCGGTTTCGTTGTATGCAAACTGGTGGTTGGATGTTTCAGCCCGATTTCACTTTTGAAGGCTCAGTGTTTCATTTGTTTCGAAGTGATATTCGTCACACATTTCCCCGTTCTCTTTTCAAAACAGCCAGTTATGGGAGTAAAGATTCTCGAGATCGCCCATTTCTGAAACAATTGAAACAATTGGGAGGAATTTTGAAATGGCTTTGAAACAATGACAAAATAGAAATCCTCGCTATGGTAATGAGCATGGTAAATGATCCGAATGAGGCTGAGCGAGCAATAGACGTCCTCCGAGATGCGATTGAATCGCTGAAAGAGGGTTTCGCGCTTTATGATGATGATCGGCGTCTTGTCATGTTCAACCAGCGCTATGCTGACATGAACAAGGGTGTAGCTGATCTGCTGAAACCTGGTCTCGACTGGGAAATCCTGATGCGGGAGACTGCACGCCGCGGCATTTACTCTGAAGCTATTGGAAACGAGGAGCAATGGGTCTCTGACCGCTTGGCAAACGGCATTGAGTTTATCCAGGATTATGAACTCACGGAAACTGACGGACGAACATATCTTGTTTCCGTTCACCCGACAAACCTTGGCGGATTCGTTGTAACCCGCGAAGACATCACCGACAGAAAGCAGATTGAAGCAACCGAGCGTGATGGAGATATGCTCATCCGGACCGTGTTGGATGCAAGTTCAGCAGTAGTGACAATGGCCCGGATCGGAGATGGGCAAATCTTGTATCGGTCACCCGCTGCTCTGCAATTGTTTGGAACGAGCAAAACTGCAAAGGAACACTACGTCAATCCCGAAGACAGAGCCGATTTCGTGACCCAGCTATTGGTGGATGGTCGGGTTGACGATCTTAAACTTGATCTCTTCAAGGCAAATGGCGAAATCTTTCCTGCATCGATCTCGTCGCAGTTGATAGAATATAAAGGCGAGGAAGTCATCGTCACCAGCATCACCGATTTGACGGTTCAGATGGAAGCGGATGCCTTGCTCAGACAAGTCATGGAAGCGTATCCAGCAGCTATCAATATGACGAAAGCGGAGTCCGGTGAAGTTTTGTTCGCTACCCCAGAAATGGAGGCTCTTTTTGGGCCGTCGGATAGTTCCAGATCATACTACGCCGATTCAACCGAAAGAGAAAAATATCTAACGCAGCTCAGAAAATCGCGTTTTCTCAAGGACCGCAAAGTTGAGTTCATCAACAGCAAAGGTGAGAAGTTTTGGGGTGCAGATTCTTCGCGTCTGATTGAATTCAATGGCGAAGAGGTCATTGTTTCGAATACCAGAGATTTGACCGATGAGATTGCCCTTCAGGAAGAGCTCGCCAATCAGCGTGAAATGCTTTTCCAGAATGAAAAAATGTCTGCATTGGGTGAGTTGCTCGCAGGCGTGGCTCATGAACTCAACAATCCGTTGTCAGTCGTTGTCGGTCACTCATTGATGTTGACAGACGAAGTAACCGATCCGGACCTTGCCTCAAGAATACAGAAAATCAGTGGTGCCGCAGAACGATGCGCAAAGATCGTTAAAACTTTCCTTGCTATGGCGCGCCAGAAACCCAGCAAAATTGAACCTGTAGACGTCGACAATGTGTTAGAAACTGCTATCGACGTCGCGGGCTATAGCACCAAGTCAAGCAACATCAGTATCAAAAGGAATGTACCAGACAGTCTGCCGGCGATTGCTGCTGATGCAGATCAGATTACCCAAGTAATTATCAATCTCATCATGAACGCCGAGCAGGCTATGAACTCAGCCGGGCAAGGAACCCGAATTGAAATATCTGCACGTCAGAATATCAACTCAAATGCTGTGGAGATCGTGGTTGAAGATGATGGGCCCGGAATACCCCCTGCCATTCAACCTCGAATTTTTGAACCGTTCTTCACAACAAAAGAAGTAGGTGAAGGTACCGGGATTGGTTTGGCGTTTTGCCATAGAATAATTTTGTCACACGGCGGGCAAATTAGATTGGATCGCACCGGGAATTCAGGAAGCGTATTTCGAATTTCATTACCCATGGCAAATTCAGCTGACGTGGAAGAAGCTTCGAACGTGGAAAATGTCGATGCTGTTGGGAACAAGCGGGCGCTTGTTGTTGATGATGAAGTGGATGTGGGTGAGCTACACGCTGAAATGCTTAAACGTGAAGGTTTTGAAGTTGAGTTTGTGTCTTCAGGAGAGGACGCGATCAACAAACTCAAGTCATCAAAATACGATGTTTTTCTAAGCGATTTGAACATGCCTGGTGTCGATGGACGAAAGATTTACGAAACGCTCTCCAGCGCGTTTCCGCATATGTTGAGCAGAACCGCTTTTGTAACCGGTGACACAATGGGTCAGTCATCGCTCAAACTGCTGGAGGAAAGCGGCTTACCCTATCTCGAAAAACCCGTTTCCCCTTCAGAACTTCGGGAACTAATTGCGAAATTATCAGTCAATCAGAAAGAGATGACGGATGGATAATCAGAACACACATATATTGGTCTGTGATGATGAACTTGATGTACGTGAAATGTTGCAGGAATATCTCGCCAAGCGGGGCTACAAGGTTTCAACGGCATCCGGAGGGGCTGAGCTTCGCACCGTGCTCTCAGTAAATGAAGTCGACGCCATCATCATGGATATCAACATGCCAAAAGAGGATGGCCTTTCCATTCTGAGGTCACTTCGACCTGACAACATGACGCCGGTTATTATGCTGACTGCCGCAGGTGACGTTGTGGATCGTATTGTTGGTCTTGAAATGGGAGCCGATGATTACCTTGGCAAGCCGGTCGATCTCCGCGAGTTGGAGGCAAGGGTAAAGGCTATTCTGAGAAGAAATGTAAATCCCGGCACGTCTCAATCTGAAAGCGTGGATATGCAATGCGCGAAGTTTGGAGAGTTTACGTTGGATACAGATGCTGCGAAACTACTGGCGCCGGATGATACGGAAGTCTCGCTGACAGCGATGGAATATAGTCTGCTGAAAGTTTTTGCCGAGAACAAAGGGCGTGTCTTAAATAGAGATCAGATTTTGGAGCAGGCCCATGACCGATCCTGGGACCCTTTTGACAGAAGCATTGATATCCGGATTTCCAGGTTGCGTCGAAAAATTGAACCCAACCCGGAAAAACCGGAGATTATCAAAACGGTGCGTGGCATCGGGTACCTCTATGATCCCAAATAAGTGGCTGTCTTAAGAAGTTGCGCGTCTGATCTGCCGCATGTCCGATGCCATTGCCAGCATGGCAAAAAGCGTTCCATCGACTCGAGCTCGTTCTCGCATTATTTCGCAATTGATATTTTGGGGCGTTTTCATTGCGTGTCTCCATTAGTTTGTTAATGGCGTACACATGCATTGATGATGTTTCGACAGTTTTTCAAAACAAGTGAAATGGTGTTTCAATTGTTTCAAGGGGCTTCAAAAAAGATGTTGTCCGATCAGGCGGTATCGAGAAACAAATAAGGTCAACGAAGAGCTGTCCTGCTAATCAATTATTTACCATATGACTTATTTCATTCTTAACCCATAAAATGTGGATCAAATTATTAACAAGTTGTTAGCGCCAACAATCGCATGATAATCTGACGTTGCGTAATGATTCGTAGCGTTGGGTTGTAATTAGTAATCAGTGCTAAATTTTCGATTGATCTTTGATTGGTCAAAGGTCGTCCGCAGCTCTTTTCGCGATACTGTTAGATGTGGGATCGGGGCGATCACATATGGGTGTTATTAAGGTCGATTGGCTGGCGTGGGTAGTATGTCGCAATCTTGTCGCGACGCTGCTGGCAATTCTTGTTTGTTTTTTTGCTGTTCCGGCCACGTTCGCGACCCCATATACAGAAACCGTTCCAAACGGCAACGGACCTATTCCAATCACCTATCCACCTGTTGGTGGCACAATGTTTGTGCTCATCGGCGCGAACGGAAATATTTACTATCAGTTTGTGAACCCATCTACCCAGTTCCAGGGTTTTCAGTTTACCGGCAATCCGGCAGCTTTTCGCGGTAATCCCTTTCAGCTCGGACCTACGCAAACACTGAACTGTGGTCCTACAGCCTGTATTGACTATTTTGGCGGTTCAATCATTGAGGGATACGCGCGTCTCACCGCACGTGATGGCGATGCATGCCCGGGTAACTTTGATTTCAACGATGTGTTTTTTGAGGTCAATGGTATCCGCGTTGGCAGTTTTTCCGGTCGTCCTGCCAATTCCGTAGAAAGAACCTCACGCGATGGTGCAACGTCTATCGGTTTTGAAGATTGTTTCAGAAATCAGGGATCCAATGAGACGAGCACTGGCTGGTTTGATCTAACACCTGTGCCGGGATTGTTGAATAATATCCTGACGGTTGGTTCTACTACCCCTTTCGTATTTGACGATGATGGGTCCGCAAATAGAGGCGATAATTTTTGGTTCTTCCGTGATGGCAATGACGCAACCGGTACTCCGGAAGTTGCACCCGGTATCGAGATTATAAAAACTGCGGATGTTACGTCTTATTCAGCGGCCGGAGACACAATCAATTACTCGTTTGAGGTGACCAATATTGGTTCTGTAACCTTGAGTAATGTTGTGGTGACAGATCCCTTCATCACAGGAACAATTTCCTGCCCGTTGACGACGCTTGTAAGTGCGCAGTCCATGGTCTGCACCGCACAACATGTCGTTTCCCAGCAGAACATTGATGATGACATTGTCTTTGTAAATACAGCAGAAGTCGTAGCTGTCCCGACTGAGGGGACATTGGGCAACGTGTCGGGAACAATAACAATTCCTGGTCCGGCAGCGAACAACTCTGCAACAATTACCAAAACGCCAAACATTACCAGCGGTGCGGATGTTGGGGACACAATTACATACACTTATGTGGTCACAAACACTGGCAACATAACCCTGGACAATGTTGCGATTGCTGACGCCCACAATGGTGTCGGAACCTTGTCTGCAGTTGCCAATGAGGCATTGACGAACACTTCTGGCCTTTCCATTGATACAACACCCAATGATGGATTGATAAACGCGCTTTCGCCTGGAGACAGCGCTACTTTCGAAGCGACCTATGTGGTCCAGCAGGGTGACGTTGATGCCCAGACAAACATCACTAATACAGCGACACTGCTCGCAACTCCGCGCCGAGGGCCGATCACGCTTCCGAACGATAATGCAGCAGTTGGCGTGGTTACAGGCACTCCTGCGTTGTCGATTGACAAATCCACGACCGCAACGGGTTTCTCTTCGCTAGGGGAGGTAATTCCTTACAACTATCTGGTAACAAACAGCGGTAATGTATCGATAACAGCACCGATTTCCGTTTCTGATGACGTCATCAATTCAGCGGGAGGCAATGTAAGCTGTCCCGGTCTCCCAGTAGGGGGCTTGGCACCCGGTGCTTCTCTTACATGTACAGGCAACTATGCTGTCACTCAGGCGGACCTGAATACGGGGGTAATCACCAATATTGCTAGCGCAACGGATGGCACTACAACATCTCCCACTGACACTGTCACCGTCAACGGCACCCAAACACCTGAGCTGTCCATTGACAAGCGATTGCAGGCTGCTTCGCCGACATCTTACACCGCAGATGGTGATACGCTTCTCTACGAATATGAAGTTCGCAATACAGGCAATGTTACGATCACTGCGGCTGTGACGGTTGCAGATGATATTGTGGATGGGGCGGGAGGTTCGGTCAGTTGTCCGGCAATTCCTGCGGGTGGATTGCTGCCTAACGCGACCATAGTTTGTACTGCGAGTTATTCCGTCACACAGATTGATGTAGACAATGGATCAGTCACGAATACTGCAACCGCAACCGATGGGAGTGTTACATCCGCATCGGACAGCGTAACCGTAAACGCGATTCAATCCCCCAGCCTTGGTGTGACCAAAACTGCCCAGCCGTTTCCTCCAGCCAATTTCATTGTAGGTTCCACAGTCATTTACGATTATCTGGTTGAAAATACCGGCAATACCACAATTACATCGCCCATCACGGTCTCAGACAATCGCATCGCATCAGTGACTTGTGATCCGCTGCCGGTTGGCGGGCTTGCACCCAGTGACACTCTAAGTTGTGCCGGATCATATGTTGTGGACGTGAACGACGTTGCCTTGGGCAGCGTCACCAATCTGGCGACTGCCACTGACGGTACAACAACATCGCCCCAGACGTCAGAGACAATTCCTTCCGGTGCCAATCCTGCCCTTGGTTTAACAAAAGAAGCGGATGTTCCGGCAACATTTGCGATGGTAGGCGACACCATCAATTATACGTTTACAGTTACCAATACTGGCAACGTATCTTTTGCTACCGACATAACCGTTGTTGATGCTCTTCTTCCGGGAAGCCCAATCACTTGCTTTACCTCCACACCGACCAATCCTGACTTAATACCGGGAGAAAGCATAACCTGCTCAGGCAGTTACACGGTTGATCAAAATGATCTAGATGCAGGTGAGGTCTTTAATGAGGCTACAGCCAACACAACGTTTGCAGGAACCACTCCAGTTGTTTCTGACCCGGCTACAGAAACGGTTTCCGGCAATGTCACACCATCTCTAAATGTCACCAAATCTGCCGCGCCAACTACTTTTACAGCAGCCGGTGAAACGCTGGTTTATACGATTTCAGTGGAGAATGATGGTAATCAAACCCTGACAAACATCACGGTTTCCGATCCTTTGATCCCAACCCTGATGTGTACCATTCCCACGTTAGCCCCCGGTGCTACGGATACGAGCTGTGTCGGCAATTATGTCGTTCAGCAGAGCGATGTGAATTCAGGTGTCATTACAAATATTGCTACAGCTACCGGGTCTGATCCGGCTGGTGGCACAGTTACGGATACTGGAACATTAGACACCAATGGCCCTGGCCCAGCACCCTCGGTTGAGGTGATGAAAACGGCTTCACCGAGCCCGTTTGGTGCGGTTGGAAGTGCCGTTACCTATAGTTTTGAAGTGCGCAATACAGGCAATGTAACTCTGGATTCCATTGTGGTTACCGATCCGTTGGTTCCTGCATTCACTTGCAATATCGCTTCACTACTTCCGGGCACAAGTGATTCAACCACTTGTTCGTTAAACTACACGGTTCAGCAGATCGATATCGACAATGGCTCCATTACCAATACCGCGGCGGTGGAAGCTGTTTCAACGGATCCAAGTGGGCAAACTGTTAATGATACAGATCAAATCACAACCAACGGTCCATCCCAGGCTCCTGAACTTGCGCTTGAGAAAGTGGCGGACACCTCAGGCCTATCCAGCCCGCCTCAAGTCGGCGATACGATCACTTATACGTTCCGTGTTGAAAATACCGGCAATGTAACGCTCACTAATATCACGCTGTCTGATCCTGACGCGACTGTAAGCGGTGGCCCGATTGTGTCGCTTGAGCCGGGAGATGTGGATACTGCAACATTCACCGCCACTTATGATCTTACCCAGAGTGATATTAATTCCGGATCGTTTTCTAACCAGGCGACCGTCTCTGGCACCCCTCCCGGTGGCGGTGCCCCAATTACGGATCTATCTGACGATCCTGCTGATCCGACAAGTGGCGATGATCCAACGGTAGTTGACATCCCACAGACCCCCTCAATTGAACTAACCAAATTCGGCACATTTGACGATGGCGGTAATGGCATTGCCGATATCGGTGATCAGATCAACTTTACGTTTCGTGTTGAGAATACGGGTAATGTTGAGCTCACCAATATTACGATTTCAGACCCAGGCGCCATTATTTCAGGTGGCCCGATTGCATCCCTGCAACCCGGACAATCAGATATTGTCACGTTTACGGGTGCAATCCAAATCACCCAAGACAATATTGATGATGGCCAATATACCAATCAGGCGACTGTGTCTGGCACACCGCCCGGAGGCGGTGCCCCGGTCACAGACCTATCAGATGATCCTTCTGACGGTACATCGGATGATGATCCGACCGTAACACTCATTCCCCAGGCGCCAGCGTTTTCAATGGTGAAGACTGCGACGAAT
>JAAUYH010012332.1_pt1 | contig 31865 bp, 20 predicted proteins | sample 7278061 | NCBI WGS metagenome assembly JAAUYH01 (sample SAMN14350203, study PRJNA611818) | marine sediment metagenome | isolation source: surface marine sediment (0.6m) | place: French Polynesia: Moorea | collected 2018-08 | reverse complement strand
TAGAGTTGTTGAATCCTATCAGACAGTTCTATATCTCTCTCTATCTCACCCCTTTGTATTGTTTATTTGTTGGTTCCTATCCCAAAAGTGTCTCGTTTCCCCCTTTCGCAACTCGCCAGGCACCCCCTTAAAGCGGTAATTTGGGAAAAGAAGAAACGAGCAGGGATAGCGACAGTTGTAGGGTTCTACTCGTATAAATTCGATTTTTGGCATTTCTATTTCACTGAACAGTCTAGAGCTCAGTTGTGGGAGAGCATGTCAATCGAGTTGTTTCTAGGGACTTATGTAAACGAGAGAATAGAATTTTCACTATCTAGTTTAAACGTTTAGAATTCCCAAGGATTTGAAACTTTTCTATTTTTAGTATTAAACTTAGCGAACCTTTTCTACCTTTCCAGAAACAAAATAGGGGCAAGAATCGAGCGCAAGTACACATGACGCGCCAGCTGGTCCTGTAAGCGGGAGCGAATCGTCGCGAGGACGAGGACTGCCACGCAGAAGGGCTACTGCATTGTTGCGCGGGGATATTACGCGCCATGGGTTGACGGGGAGTTAGTAGATTGCTAACTCAGTAGTAATGAATAGTGTACCTTTGACTGTACGGGACCGCACCGCGCTATCCATACGTAGGCAGGCGGAGCGAGACGCCACCATTGGCAAAAGTGTTGTCAAGTGTGGCGTGCAATATCTTGATTACATTCTTCGCGGGCACTACAGTGGAAAATAGTACACAGTGGGCTGAACACGCAGAGGGTAAGACACATAAGAGAAATTTTATAGTGGTCTGCCCTTTTCCTGAGTGCTGTACTGCTTATTATTCTTCGTTTAATTCTCTCAGTCATTGGGCCGCGCATTAAGCTACTAAGAAGCACAAGTCCAACCAGTCCGGTCACAATTAAGGCACTCGGTGCCCTATCTGGATAATCGTAGAATCCGTTGGTACAAGTTTGTTGGTCTTTGCTTTGAGTATTGTTATGTAAGTTCACGTGGGGATTATTTCAAAAGTGCTTTTGTGATCGAATATATATCATAAAGCAGCGTCATAATTATTACAATTTGTGAACTTTACACTACTCTGTAAGTTGTAGACTCTGTCTATACTCGCGAAACTTGATGTTTTAACCGTGCACACAATACATGTAAGAAAATGAGAGGTGAAACAACAACAGAAACAAGGGAAGAAAAATGCGGTATGGAAGTTGGGAAAGTGATCGCGAGCCAAAAAAGCCGATTGGCGGACACAGAACATGCAAGTCGATATACATGAAGGCACTCGAGACTGACAGCGCGACTAACCACACGCACACCGCCCGATCTCGCTGAACGTCGCAGCAAGGGAGCGACGGGCGTTACGGGGACAAGGAGGTATACGAGGGCGGTGGACACGCCATATGTAGAGGGCACAGCACGATAGTGCAGTTGTATCGCACCATCTATCCTTAAGCGTTATAGGTTGCAAGATAAGGACGAAAGAGGAGAATGTCTACCAGACGTGTAAAAGCCTTGCTGTTTAATTTTTGAATGTGGTCTTGACCAAAGCAAGGCGCGTTTCACATCAAAGGCAAGCAGGATGGATAGGAGAGCAGGTGAGCGAAGGAAAGCAATAAACTACGACGTATCAAAAAGGGACAAATAAAAACGGGGATCCGTCCTGTCTACTCATTCAGTCAGAGCCGAAAACGGTGGGGGTAGGAAGTGGATAGCTATTGGTATAAAGGATAGAAGTTGGTAACGGGCACACGGTAAAGCTGCTCGGGTCGAGCAGCTGCGACGAGTGCGTAGGGCCTATGCAAACGAGGAGTAATAACTCTTATAAGGAGAGGAACAGATCAAACACTCGGGACACAACAACAACAATTGGGACGATTCCGAAGTGCGCATGTAAAAAGCGATTAATTTGTGTCGGTGTCGGTTTGAAATTATCGCGTCGTGGGTGGCATCAAGCCATCGTTCTTGCACCACCAGCAAAGCGTTCGTGCTACGCGTCGCTCGACTTGGCACACTGCAATCACGCGACGGCATCGCTTCGATTAGCCACGCACTCGCACACCTTGTACCTGGTCACATTGATCTCTGCACGCTGGACTTGGGTATCACTAATTCCAACACGCAACTCTTTCTCGCTCTCCCTAATTTCCCTTTTATCAACTCGACGTTCTTCTGCTCTATTTCTCCTCCCCCTCCCGTCTCGGCTCCTCTGCCCTCTTACCCACTCTCTCGTTTCTCTACTAACACTCGCCTCACCATCACCAACCCGTCTACTGCCCCGCTTCACCGTGCGTGCGATTTCGTCAATGTCTTACGTCACCAACGATGACACCGTGTTACTTTCACTCGAAGATGACGGTAGTACTAGCAACGACGTCAACATGTTCCAAGACTTTAATCTGCATTTCGAACCCGCCGCCGTACAAGACGGCCACAACACACACCACCCGACAACACAACATTCACCCAATCCAGCCACATTGGACATCACCGACCACCACCAAGAAGAAGAACAAGTCCAACCCTTCGGCATCACCGCCGCGCCCGTCCCCGACACCATCGATGAGGCATCGAGTCTGATATCCGCGGTAGAGTCGAGCGCCCCTGTAGCAGATTTCTACCCGCCATTCACAAGCAGTATTCAAACCATGGCACTCACGCCCAGCACACTCATCAGCAGCAGCGACACGACCAACTTCACCACGGCCGCATACAAGCCCACCTTCACGCCCTACAAGGCGGAACCCACACCATACAAAGCGGACCCCAGCTTCGTACCCACGACCCAAGAACTGGTAACACCCTACGACACGTGGTCATCACCAAGTACAAATCCCACGCATGATGCACTGGACATGCAACTACTCACTCTGCCGATGACGGTCACAAATGGACCAAGTATGCACACGGACAGCACGTCAACGAGCGGGGTGTACCCAAGCGGGCTGGAAACGCCGGTGTGCACGCTGTGCAACAAGGCGTTCCCGGACGCGACCGCGCTCAAGTCGCACCGGCGCAAGGAGCATCCCAAGCCGAAGCTGTACCCGTGCCACGTGAAGTCGTGCAAGGTGCGATTTTCCGCGCGCTGCAACCTGTCCAAGCACGTCAAGTCGGTGCACGAGCAGCAGCGGCCGCACGTGTGTGGGGCGTGCGGGCGCGCGTTCTCCGAGCGCAACAAGCTGGTCAAGCACGAGGAGACGGTGCACGGCGGGCAGCGGCCGTACGCTTGCGTGTGGCGCGGCTGCACCGCCGAGTTCGGGCAGAAGTCCGATCGCACGCGCCACGTCAACGTCGTGCACCGCAACGAGCGCCGCTACCAGTGCCGCGGCTGCAAGAAGTTCGGCCGCAAGTCCTCCCTCGCCCAGCACCTCCTGCGCGTGCACGGCCTGCGACAAACCGCCGTGACCGCCCTCATCCAGGCCGCCACGGACGCCCTGCAACGCCCCGACGACCTCCTCGTCGTCAGCGCGCCCGGCGCGCCCCGTGCGGCGATCTAGCGTGCCTGATGCCACGCTTTATTGTACATACTATGAGTAAATCGCAATCGTTTGACCTTATTCACTTGATCACTTGTTCGAAGTATGATGAATTCGTGCTTGGAACCGTAGAACTGTACCTACATCCGTTGGAACAAACGCTGGAATGAAACGCACAGTGGACCTCCGGTTGTCAAGCCGCGTTGGAATAGCGTACACTTTATCCGTCTTGCATCTCAAGTGAAAATATCGTCGCTGCGTCTCGAAAGCGAGACATGAATGTATCTCCGCGATGCAGACGGCGGTCGAACGGCCAATCCGGCGATATTGCCCTGCCATTGCGAAGGATTCACAGCGGATTGTGCGGTTAGATGAGAAAAAACCGCAACATGCGGTCGAGACGAACGAAGGCAGACTTGATCGAGTGAGTTCATGAGGGCAAACATACATCGAGCCGCAGTAGTGTGGATGGTTCAGTCCAAACGAGCGATCAAAATGCGAGCGCGTTGGTACCGGGACAAGGACGAAATCATTGCTGTCAGGTGTGGTGTGCATTGTGGGCAATAGTAACATCGCAGTAGAGGACGTACAAACAAGGTGGTGGTGCTTTATTTGATCGAAATGGGGTCAGCATTTACGCCACTGTCCATGTGACGTGGTAGGGGTCGCGCGCCTTGTATCCGGCACGCGACGACTTGACGGCGGCACCGTTGGCGAGCGCCCGTGCGACGGTGCGACGATCGACATCGGGCGGTAGTTGTAGCCGTACCTTGGCCTTGGTGGTGACACTCGACGAAACGGCGTGCAGTGATAGTCTGAAGCCGTGGCAAGTGAGGAGTGTGACGCGGTTTGACGAGGTGGAGAGAGTGGTCGCGCGGAACTTGGCCTTGTAGAACGTCACGGCGTTGTTGAAGCGGTGGGTGGGGATTGGCACGCTGGGCGGAAACACGCCCACGAAGGAGTCGCTCAGCCCGACGTTGAACATGGCTAACCTGTGCGTGAAACATTGCTTGTGGGTACCCACGCGCTCTGTTATATCGTCAACTTGCCGGCTCATTTGCTACGCAATTGGCCGTCACAGCGCGAGATAAGTGGCACGACCCTTGGTAGGGTAAATAGGTTGCTTTTTCGCCATCATCCATTTTCGTCGTGGAACTCGTTTTCTCAGTTTGTCCCTCATTGGTTGGGCTTCCCGCCGTGGAATATCGCGTTCCACTCCGCATCGGCCCTATCAAATCTCAAGTAATGTTGTTCCTACTTGTCTTTTCCCGTTCCATCTCGGCTCTCCACTTCCGTACGTCATGCACCGCCTGCAATGCTTGCCTGTCTGCATCGAGTTTTTTCGAGTTCGATGCCCCTCACTAATTTCCTGCGTGTTTCTTGAAAGGCCATGGCACAGCATCGTAGAAATCACCACATACGCCACCCCGGTGTCCATTCACCGTGTTTTCACATGGCGCGCGCAGCTGAGTCACTGGCCTCGTTCCCACAGCGCTGGCACGCGGTGGGAACGCAAATTTAGTGACCAGAATTATTGTACCTTATTGACACGCGTGTTACTCAGGGTATTCCACCACACCAGCTGTAATCGATTGATATGCAGACGAATGTCCACCAGTTGCATGACAGGTTAGTGTACCATTGGGTCAGGTTTTCGGTTTTCTAAAATGTAAGTCGCCATTCACTTGCTGCCTACTCATTTCGTCGTGTCTGTTTGATTCCGTCATTTCCGTACAATTGTTGTGTTGTGCGCACAATTACGTTCATATTCTAATGGGTGTAAGGAGCTGTTTTATTTGTCCCATGTGTTCTTGTATTATTCGTCATACCACGCCGCTTTTACTTTTCCACTCTCCTCCTTCATCCCCTCTCTATCACTTCACTCCCATTGTTGTCAACCGTACAATCTTCACCAAACATACAAACCACCCACTACCTGCCCTACGAATGTGCACCACTCCACACCGCATCAACATCACTGCGTCCGCCTTGCGATATTCATACCGACAGAATGACGGCCACGGTCGCACGCGATGACACTTACCACCTGGTACAGCACGTGAACCCTCTCTGTAAGTGCCTGTGTGATCAACTTACAATATTCTTTACCCAGATCTCGTTCTGTAGTTTCCGAGCGCTCACCGGTCTGTACGACTACCGATGTTCGTTATTTCCATAATTCGCATTGCGGTTTCCGTAACTTTACTTCCCTCACTTCCTCGTAACAAATACAGTATTCTTGATTACTGTACCCCGCCTACCTCCATTCTCCATCTTCGATCCCTGCATTGGTGCTCAAGTTTTCAACCTTCTTTCATTCGAACATTCTTCTGCAAACCAACTTGCTGTCCACACGCACGATTTCGTATGGAACCGTTTTCCTGGTTCAGATCTGCACGCGTCGCTCACTTACTACTTTCGTGCGAACGTTGCGTCACTTATGACGCTCCGCGCGTACCTGAGTCGTAGATCTGAATCTCTAGTTCTTTGTCTCCCACATTTCATGAATCCAACAGAAATTAAATTACATTTGCCAAAAAAATTACGTCGTCTTCATTTAATTTATTATCGAATATTGGATTAACAGTAAGTCCCTTTTCGGCTTTATGTCCGGGTGCGGAAGGATGCTTGACGGGTTGAAAAATTTCAAATCATCAATGATAGCGAGTCCACTCAGGACGCGTATTAATGTAATTTGTATTTTTCCATTCAGAAATTACTTTTGGGAGTTTTTGATTCTCAGCTGTTCTGGATCTATTTCGAGAATCTTTCACTGTATTTACAATTAAAACGTAAAAAAATCCCTGCGAGATATTTTCTCACTACGAAAAGCTTGGCATCGTTTCCTCGAATTTAATTCATGAAATGTTTGGCTAGAATTTATCCGCTCTTTGACTTACCGATGCCAATAAAATAAACTAAGCACTGTTGGAAATCCGCTGACAATGACTTAAATTGTAGTCTGAAAGACGAATGCTGGACGCGACAGAGTCAAAATAGTTTACACGACCCAAGAATAGGAATGATTTGACATTTATTAACTAAATTCTTGTTTTGCTCTATTTCTACAAAGAGTTAAATAAGCAGACTTGACACATATCTCTTGAAAGCATCCTTAAAGTGTTACAATGATTGAAAAATTCATATGTCTCCAATACAGCTGCATATAACTGGTGCTCCACATGTCTCGTAGCGAATAAAGTACGCTTATTGCTATGCATTACAGATGCACATCAATGCCGTGAATTAAAATTCGCTTCGAGATAACAGCCACATAGGAAGATTCAATCAACTTCAAGACTAATAATTCTTTTTCAGGATTCAAGAATGCGGTTTTTATCGCCTCCCTTGTTTCAAAAAGTATACCAACAACAATACAATCTGCGCTATTGAAAAAAAAATTTCAATTTTCTGGGGTTCTTTTCACTGAAACTGTTGGTCCTTTGAAAATAGAATACAGCTTTTAATGAATGCGCGCCATTTGAGACTAAGGACACCCGGTCTAAGATACAGGGATCTTGCGTTGAAGATTAGTTAGAAACAGAAATGATTGTAGACAGTACTAGTTTGCAAATCTAAAGTTGGGCTACAAATGTGATGATCTGAAATTGAATCTTTTGTGTATCTTCGGATCTTTTGTTAACTATTACGCTTTGATAAAGAACTGAATCATGGATGTGAGATATGAAAACTAAAAATCAAAATGGAAAGTAAGAAATCAACAAACAAAAATCGCGGATTCCACGAATACTGAAGTTGTAAAATATTCATTTTTGTTCTGTGAGCTATATGTGCGAAGAAAGGTTGGTGTATGATTTTATGTCTTACTTGCAAATCTTAACATATAAAGCTATCGTCCTTTTCTACATTTCTGATTGTTTAACTCAAGATGCAGATATTTAGTACCGTTACTTTCTTAAAAATGTCACATCATGAAAATATGTTGTATTTCGGTTGATTTGGGTGTTATTCGCTTTCGAACCAGTACGATTATGTGCACAACATAGAAATGGAAGACACACAAAAGTCTTTGTTCTGATATTCAATGAGAGTACTATAAGGTTTGGATGTCTAATTGTTTAGAGTATCGCTTTTCGAGTCTCCCTGAAAATGAGATCAACAGGTTCTCTCACGCGCTCGCAAAAATTTAGAGACACCAAACGATTGTTGAGGAATGGGAACCAATATTCATAGAGTTGGTGACAAACGCTTCAAGTCATTGAGGGATGAAAGATTTAATACCCACTTAATTAATAAAAAATAAATTACCTAAAGTAGCTAGAAAACAAAGAAGCAGTCTCTGCCCTGCAAAAATTGAGGTAAGTTTTAATAAATTAAGAACTTAGTTTCTCCTTCTGAGATCAAAGGACAACTCTTTCTTGATCTCCTGAGCTGAGTATATGTAGCGGGAAAAAACTTAACCTTCAGCAATTCTACACTTTGAATCTAATCGATATATCCAAATTGATTCAATTTCGAGCTCCAGACTTTTTCAGAATGTTTATGAAATTTAGTGTACTATTCAGAGAGATCAGGAAGTGATTACGAATGTCCAGTAAATTATGACCAACGGCAGAATGAAGAAAAAACCGGAACCAAGTAGTGACTAATTAATATAGAAATGCGAAAACCCTACTACTAGTGGGCAGTCGAATTTCATATAGCTCTCAATCGTGCTGTGAACCTCTTCCGCTCGATTCAAAACCGCTATTACATTCCAGTACACGTGATTCCTTTTCGCGAGGACTTCACTGATTCTTAACAGTAAACATCTATACTTAAGTAAAATATTTCGCTCTCTGTAACTGTCGCAAATTTTCTAGAACGCGCATTTCTGTGCGCTGATGATTGGTGATGTACTGTAAGATGATGTGCAATTTATTTATAGTTTCCGAAACAAATTGTGGTCTACGTTCAGGTGCAGCCTTCCTTCTATTTTCTCCCAGCGCATAAATAGTAATTAATTTGGGTACATTCTGTACTATTCTATATAGGACACTTCGCAACCTTGGATTGCCGAATTTCTCGAAACCACCATCCTAAATTTGATTCAGTTATAAAGTAAGTGTCTGATCGATTTAAAATTTTTTTAGAAAGCTATAAGATTACTAAACGCGATTGCTGAATATATTTTCCGAGATATAATCTTGAATTCCAGATTTTTTTCATCCTCTTCTTTTGGGGACGATAAATGTAAAGAATTTCTTAAAATTTTTGCATTTCTTCTAAAGGCATTCCAAAGATCTAGTTCCAGGGATACCAATTCATCTCAAGGAGATAACAACTGTTACGTATTTGAACTACAATTTCTAATTTAAGAGGGTATAGAAACAAACTTCTGGTGATTCTATTCAATCCAATGAGGAATACAATATTTTGTGTTAACTTGAAATCATCTAAATTAAATGCAATAATTATATCGGGCAAAGATTTCAAGCCAAGGCCAGTTTATTCATGAAGTTATGAATTTTAGTTCGATACGAGAAAGAATGAGCCATTTTCAACCTCAGAACTGTTGATTGTTACTTCAAAAGCATTATTTCCTCTGGAGATATGGACATGTTCGATTAGAAAACGTTCTAAACTCAAAGTAAACTTCGAAGATGCTTTTCGCCCTGCAACTTACGACTGCAAGAAAGACACAAAGGCACAAAGTTGGAAACATAAGGCTGAATTCCGACAATAAAATAGCAAAATGATAAAAACGTCACAATTTTTTGTTTGATGTTAAAGAAATTAGAATTTTCTAGTGGAGGACCAGTTTTCGATAAGCTAAGACAGACTTCGAAGAATTCTCAGATTACACGAATTGCAACTTTTTCAGTGACAGTTCATCTAACAATCATCCCGAACCAGGTGTTAGATCAAAGGAGTACCTAGGTTATTGGTAACTATCGGAAAAATACATAACTCCTTATTCCTGGCTGCATTAGATCTATTGTATGGTGATTCGAGAAAGAATGTAAGGCTAAGAAACAGGCACAAATATTCCGTTAGAAATGGATAGCATTCTAAGAGCAATCAATTAATAAAAATCCAGATTGATAGTTCGAGATGGAACCAAACAATGCCGATTTCCCATGAATTTGATGTCTAGAAAATTTAAAAATTTTGGGAATTGAAAGGGGACTAACTATGCTTCACTCAAATTAAGCAGAGCACGTGAACATTTACGTCACATTTGAAGTCCATGATGTATTTATTTAAGATTCTATTTATCGTCAATGGTTAGGCGGCCTATTTCAGTTTTATCAACAACATTAATTTCACAATGCTCTGGAGAAATAAACTACTTCCAGGAAGTAAAAGACAAATTTTTTGAACAATAGGCTGGCTAATGCACTTCATACTTTTTTACGCTGGATATGTCTGCCTTTTATCTTCCTTCGCGATTTATGGAGTATTGTTGCATTCGAAGTGATCAAGAAAGTGATTTCATATTCAGCAGATAGTACTAGATTCACACAATTCACTTGGGAATATTTTATCTTTTTCAGAAAGAGAAGGTGATGTGAATAATTTAGCGGCGATCAAACCCTGTTCAAATATTTTTCGCAACGATGAGTCAACGGAACGAATTTCCAAGTTAGGCTCTTAATTTTGGACTATTGGACAATAAGTTTTTAACAGAATATTAGGAAGGCATGATAACGATGAGATGAATCGATAGTGTAAAATTTGAGATAACTGTATTTTCCTTTCGGCTCCGATAGAAAGATGTATAGCATTAATTAGCAATGCTTGAAATACTCGCTAGAATCAGTATCGATGTGTCGACTACGATTTAATGTCACCTACTTCCGATAATTCCGTGCCCCAACAACCTGGTTACAGCCGCTATCTGAATACGTTTATAGAACTGTTTAAGGTATATTCCAGAAGTTTTCGTTTTTTGCTATTGATTTGCATGTTAAAATTTGTGACAATGCCATTATAGGCAAAATTAAAAATTTTGATTTGCACTATCTAGTATTCAGTCAACAAGTCTATTAAGGAAAACATATTATATAAAGGTTTTCCATTATTCTTGAACTTCAGAAAGATGCTAAAAATACAGTTGTCTTGAACGATACTTGCAAGCGGATATACAAACTATGTCTACAGAAAATTGAATGATTACTCTATTACACAAGATCAACAACTAAAACTCATTACATTTGATCTTCAAAAATAAGAAATAAATCTCAAGACAGAAATTTTTGAATAACCTTAGTTCAGTATGAATAGTTATCAGCTGGATATTGCATGGATCATCTATAGGCACTAACCAATAATTTTACGCTTGAAATCCGAGTGTGCTATGAAATGAAGCACTTGAATTCAGAATCTTAAGCGTCTGATATTTATCATATAGTTGATCGAATGCATTCATATACAGAGAATTTGGCAACGTGATAGTAAGGACTAGTATCGAAATGTCCTAAATTAAGTGAACTAATCTGAAAATAGATGTCGTAACTTCAAGCACTATTGGTTAAGGCGAGATTTTTCTGTGGGTGTACTCACGAAAGCAGGGCATATCTGGGCTTCGAACTGATCGATGAGCTATCCATCTGACATTAGGTTACTTGAACAGATTTTCTAGAGAAGAGGACTTTGAATGTTGTTCACTAAAAATTTTGCACTCTTCCGTAAAGCTAGTAGGATGCACAGCAGTATAACGGAATTAGAAAAGATTTTAAATGCGACGTCGATTTTTTTGAACCAAGTATCGATTGTACTTGGCAATGAACTCTGAATCACGCAAACGAATATCGATTCGGAACAAAAATCTTGAATAGGGAGAAATCCTTATTGTCAAATTTTCCTTCTTGAGGATGCGTCGTTTAATGGTTGCATCTCAGATTTTCAAGCTTTTCCAAATTCATGCTTGGTCCAGCTGATCATTTTCAACAATGAGAATGCATATGCGCAATGCTGCACGAGCGTCAAGTAGAAAAGTGCACTGGTTACACGTAAGGTTTCGATATTGATCAGTAAAGGGCTGGATTGTTCATTGTTCGTAGTCATACAAACCTCGGTTATTCGGCATAAAATCAAGATACACAAAATTTTTGGTCTAAGCTGAAAAGAATTTCACTAAATTAGTGCTGAATGGAGTATTAAGTTTTACAATTCAGCTGGGCATAATGCGCAGAATATTTCTACTGAACCATAAATTATGCCTCATAAAAGGAAATGCCACAATTTGCCTGCAGTTGTACTGAAAATGAATGCAGTAAAAAATGATAACCGTTGTATGCATCTTCTTCTTTGAGAATACAAATAAGGTGGAATAACGGATCATATTAGTGTGGATCCAAACTTCATGCTGTCCTAAATGGGTACCAGCACAAAATCAATAGTCTCCAAGTATGCGGATGATATTTTGTTTTATGGAACTAAATTTGGCGCTGAAGTTGGGTTGCAAGAAAAAGCGAGTAGTTCTTGATTCAAAACCATAATTCTATTTAATGTAGACCCAAATCATACACAAGTACCTCCAATACGATATCGCAGAGGAAAAATCGAATTGCACGAATACCGTACTTCATGCAATTATTTTTGAGCCTTTCATTTATTATTCGTCCCTCTGAGAATACGCTGTTTCTTTACTGTGACATCCGTCGGTTCAAAGAACAGTTATCGTTGATTCTAGTAACATGCTTTCGGCAAGCGGTCTATTAATAGACATTATGTCACATTCCAGACAACAACATGACAACGTCGGACCGATGTACCCTATCACGCAATCGATATACACAGAAAATGTTGCTGTCATTGAGCTTGGGTTAAACAATTGGTCATATTGCATTGCTGATCTAAGAAATCAATTAGCGCCCACTTAAAACTTATTACGTTAAATATGTTTGCAAGTAACGCCTGACCACTAATGTGCTCTTTTTTGGCGATGAATGCAGACTATTGCACATGAATTGTCTCTCGGCACCTAAGCTTACCGAGTACGGAAGACATAATAGGAATCTTCGGCATCAGTTCACGCCGTATCGAAGAATCGCAAAGCGTTCATTTCTGATACATATCATTACCTGTATTTTCAACTCAGTCATGCACTAAAAAACGATCCATTTCCGAGCATTTGTACGTGAATGAGGTTCCTGCCCACAAATACGTTAACGGCATGAGGCTCTAGACGATTCTGAGACAGAACATACATCAGCTGCTATACGATATCGCCTGCATAGTACCGGATAAGTGAAGAGCGATTGGATTCACTGTAAGGAGGTTGATGCATCAGTCCCGCTCACTATTCACATAGAACGCATAGAATTAGCTATAGATAAGATTTTTCAAATAGCAATTTTAAAGAATATGATATAGTTCTGGTCCAAGCTGAAACTAGGAGCTTAGCAAATAGAAGAATCTCTTTGCCAAAAATGCTCCCGAAAGACTGGTTTGCTATATGATTCGAGTTTCTGATATTTACGAAGTTAAGTTCAGGCCTCCCAAGAGAAATTTTTGGAACAGCTTAAGTTAACCCTGCGAAATGTATCTTGTGGCTCTGCAGTATCTTTGAAAAGACGCATCGAGGTATCAAGAACGTGTTGGAAAGTTCAACAGTGAGGTAAGATACATTTTTTGTAGACTTAACGCAAAATTTTTGAATAGCTGATTTTTAGACCCAATTTTACGAGGCATCTAAGATTGACCGACTTTAGCTGAACTTCAGCTCGAGAAAAAGCATGAATAGTATTGAAATCAACAGCAACATAGCACTGCTATTCTACGACAAAGGTTTTTCACTCCAGAATAAGGTAATAACAAGCCATTATCAATATTTTTCCGAACGGACCGTCTTTCAATGTGGTTTTTTCTGATCTGACGCAAAGCTTTTATCTTCTACATGCTGCCTTTTACTTGATAAAGGCTTCGAAAAACAATGAGCGTAGCTTACAATAACAGAATATGACTTTCTGCTTCAAGATTACCTTTTTCGATCTATTGATAACTTTACCGCTCTCCTGTGTTCCTAAAACCCATTAGTACAACTAGAAGAGATAGAATTTGAGAAGAAGCAGAAACCGGTGGGAACTTGGAATCAATATCATTTGCGCCTACGAATGAACACGCGAAAGCCAATTACATGTTTTTCTCGAATAGCTCGTAAAAATGAACTAATATCTCTTATTAGCTCATGTGCATCACATAAATTTTGCTTTCATCCGCTGCGAATCTGTTCTCATCGAGATTCCTATCAAATCAGTACCATGAGTACAGAGAACGAAGATTATTCACAAACGGTGACCGATTAAAGCATCCTATTCCACATTTGATATGTCTTAGTGCCCAACGACGTTTGAATAAAAACCATCATTCAGCAAAGATGCCGTGCCTTTGACGCCAAATCGATACAAAAATCACTCGAAAGGAACAGAGCAGTTCTGTTACTGTTTTCAGTCTGAATTGACGTTCATAAATTGTAGCACTACTCTTTACTTTCGAAATCCTTCTTGAATTTTAGTCACAGGAAGACATGAAAGTAAAACATTTTGGCGAGCTTTCAAGAACAAACTGAGGAACCCAAAATATCCACTTTGTGCGTACCTGAGAGGAAATAGAAGCAGAAAGTAAAAAATAAAGGAAAAAGATCAAAAGCATGTGAACGCAAAAGAAAGAGAAAAAGTGTATCAGTATCGCATTTATGAGGCCCTTTTTCCACATGCATTATCCATCGAAGCACTTAAAAGTAATTTCTGACTGGCAATTCTACGCATTCGTGGATTGAGAGAACAGAATGAGTAATGCGTGTAAATATTTTCCGAACTATACGCCCTGCTAATCTGTATCTAAGGTAATTACACGTTTTCATTTCCTTGCTTTAATTTAAAAAAAGTAATTGTAGCTATGACAGTTCAGAATACAATATTCATCAATCGTGGAGACGAGTATGAACGGACATGGTTATTACCTGCTTGCTCTTCGTCGGACCTACTATGACAAGGGGCAACCAACCAAGTGATATTGCTTAATCGTTGCTATAGCTAGTACGAACAAAATGAGGAGCAGAAGAAACAGGGAAAAGAAATCTTTGAGAGCATTTTCTTTCTTTCATGCTCTTAAGCCGTATGTACATTCTTTATCACATAGATAGCTGACGCTAGATGTTTTAGGCACTGTTACTCTCTTAATGATACCCTTCTTTGCGGTTCCAGTTCGACTCTAATTTTGCCATGATGTGGAATTAGAACTATTTCTTACTTCAAAGTTACTTTTGACCATTAAGAATAAGTGAAAATATGATGTTCGCACTGAAATAGCTTTTTGTCGCTTCCCGACCAGTATAGGTACTGACCAGTGCATTCCCATCCGCTGAATGAGGAGAAAGTTCAACTGCAAAATTCAGAGCGGTGCATGCTCCCTCACAGCATGTATTCAAAGGTTCTGTAGTATAGCGGCTCGCAATATTCGATTTTGTTTACTAGAACATGTCTATTTTGTTAATAAGATTGTAGATTTGATTTCATCCGGGCTCCTCATATTGTCTAGATAATTTGTGTTTGGATTGCTGCGTACGAAACGACTGTTTGTACTTCTCAGACGCAACCTTCTGAGATTAAACTTCTCTCTTGATAGTGAAGATTTAACTTTATCAATGCGGGTTTAGGAATCGAAGAGGAATCGACCTGAAATTGTCATATACCATTCAATACCGCGTCTTAGTCACGACTCGAGACGCTAGACTCTTACGGAGAACTGTCACTGTTGACAAAATCGTCTTCTGGATACTACGACTATCTATTGTTCCTGTAATTGTTTGTTTTCATTTATCGTTTGATATTCGCTGGTCTCATCTCTAATGGAAAGCACATGATCACAATGAACATCAAAATTCAGGCCTGCATATGCTTATGTAGATGCCAGCAATATTTCTGAAATTGACATGGTGCAAACTCAATGCACAACGCTCCTTCTGTACTACGGTAGAACTAGTAAAATGAAACTTGGCTTACGTAGACAACTCTGTATCCAGATCAATTATTAGTTGAACAAAATTTACTGCCGTATTCCTTTCATACAAAAAATAGATTGCTTTGAGCTGTCGGATTAATTGAATAGCGAAAAAGATCAGGTTCCAAATATAGAATTTACGGTCAACCGTGCGTAAGTGCCTCACTTGAGAAATACAAGCAGCTACGGGACAAAATTTCAGCACCTCATAATCGAAAGAATTTTCAGAAACTTAAGAGACAATCTATGAAAGATTCCGCAGAATGGAGTTGATTGAAAGCTTTGTGCTAGTCTCGATATGCGTAATTTGAGCAGTACTAATTCTGCTAGCCAAAATTTGTAGATGAAACTAAATTTTGAGAAAACATGAGATGATTTTCGATACTGCAAACACACTTTACCTCTCTTGCGGACGTTTGAAAGCCTTGGGCTGACTCAAGGCTACTACAGAAAAGTTTTATTAAGTTTAAATACGAAGTATGCATGTGATAATGAAAATGTTTCATAACGTCGTGATCCGAAACATGGAATTATTCCAGTGAGTTTTTGTATGCCGCAGCACTTAGCGAGTGCAACTAAAGCCCCTCGGTTGCGTCAATGAAAGCTCGGGAAAGAAGAGTATATAGGCAAAAAGAAGATTCAATAGCTTTACGAGTATTATTGTGTGAAATGAGAATCATGTGAAGGAGAGTCAAAATTGATAAGATCAGGCATTTTCTTATTATAAAATTCTTTCTGTAACGATACTCATCTATTTTCGGCGCAGCTATATCATCCGGAACCGTAAGCATGCCATACTAAGTAATTATAGTTTTGAATTGGCTTCGCACGGCTGTTGAAATTTCGTAAAAGTCTATGGCACGCAGCCCTTAGTGATGGAGCGAGTAATTCTTGCGATTCTGTGCGTCCATCTCCAGAAAATCTTCAAAGAGGGTGTGCACTTGCTTAATTGAGGTGTGGTCGCAATTTTCAATCTTTATGTCTCATTCACTATTCATATTTGAGGGGAATAGCGGGCTGTTACATTTATCGTAGCGACGCACGATACGAATTCTTAACAGATACGGTAGAACTCAGTTTACGAGATCTCTCAAATTCGAGGAAAAAGAGCGACGTCGTACTTCACAGAAACATTACTGACTGTATTCTACGCGATGGTTAATACGGTGCCAGTGATGATACTTGTACTTTGGAATTTTGGATAGAGTATATTGCAACGTCAGAAGCCCGACTGACCTGACGTTATGTGGGACGGATATGTTTCTGAATGGGCATGCGCCGCTTGAGGTGTCTTGGCAGCACATACAATTTTTTATGCTGGAGTTGGATGATGATTCTACGGATTGCTCTCTTCGTGGGTATTTGAATTATCGCGGTTACAAGCAAGTCATAATGAAATCAATACACAGAAGAGTACCCCATCTTGTTTCGTATAAAGAAGCAATCAAGGGGATATCGACGAGCGCTTTTGACTCACATCATTACTGATTACTCTACTAGAACTATTCAATTGCGAATCATACTCTGACGGTTTGGAGGAAGAAAACAACAATCATCCTGAAGCTATGTAGCTCGAAAATTCGGCAATAGTGTTCATGCAACAATTCTACCTAGATTCAAGTACTTCTGAATCAATATATGTCACTTCTTCGGTGGATTGAAAGAGGTAAAGCAACTGATTAGAATCAATAGTTAAAGTTCTAAATGTATGTGCATTGGTATGATCTATGCGGACGGTATTGCGGAAATCAGTAAGCAGCAGAAGATCAGAAAATCAATCCGATTCCGTACCTATCATAAATATGCCGAACCAGATGTAGATAATTTAATAGCTTGTTGACCTGGGGGATAACAGAGTTAATTTTTTGCAGCGGAGATCAGACCGAACACTGAATCATAGGGGTGGTGAAACAAATACATGGAATTTAATTGAAAAGAGCTAGAGCTTCAAGATCCAGTGGAGCCAACTGGAATTTTGTATTTGTGCAGAACATGATAGCAGGAACTGTAAAGTGGATATGAGGGTGAAATAGAGAAATGAAAGGTAGATATAAAATATTCCAGAAAATCGCGTTGATTAGAAAGATAACGGAAGGTAGTTCGAAGAAGAAAGAGTACTCTGATTCGTCATCAGTCTTCGGCTTAATTCCGCATTAGTTTACAATCGACGGGATTGTTTCTGCACCCTAGTGCCATTGCATGTTTTTCGACACGGTCCATGGAGTTCGGCAAGAAGTGCACGGCAGAAATATTGCCTGCAAAATTTTTGATCGGCATTTACAAAGGTAAAAGATGCCGAACCGGTAGTCGCGGTTTTTTAGAAGGCTATATTGACATTCTTTTCCGCATCAGTCTCCTCAATCGTAGGTTCATGATTTGGATGCGTGTATCCTTCACAATCTAATCTGTCCGCGCATGCATTTCTAGAATGGTTCACAGCTTTTCTTGCGGTACTAAGAGGGCTTTTTGACTTCAGAAATTGGATTTGATATGCTTGACTGCATTGCAATATTGTAAATCCTGCCTGAAAAAGGTAGATGAACTGGAGCAGGGGTGGGATGCAATGCATTGACATTGCAATTCATTGCAATGTACTGCAATTCTTCATCAGTCCAACGATTGCAAGCATTGCAATGACGGCTACACTTCATTGCAATCATTGGAATGAAGTAAAGCGGTCATTGAAATCATTGCAAATCATTGACAATTCATTTCAATGGACTCAGCTTTAATACGTTCTTCTGTACCAACTTTCATAAGCGTAGAATCGCGTCTCCGGCATGCAGGATCCTACGAAGAAAACATGTGTTCAGGCGTTGATGACTCTGCTGCGTGAAGAACCGAAAGAGATTACAACCAATGATCCTGAAATTTCACGATAAGTCATGTACCTCGTACATCAGTGTCCGAGCTGATCCCGGTGCCGTAACACTCCTCCTGAAGTGCGTTTTCAGAAAGGAATGGGCTTTACCAATCCGTTCGATGACCTATGTGATTGTTACAAACCACAACAGCAGATGTATGCCGATGTACGCCGCAAAAGAGCTACTGCGATAAATTATTACAGAAGCCTGTCCTCACAAGAAATATTTGAAGACACTTCAAGTGAAAGGGAAAAAGACATGCTATCGTACCTTGAACTCATCCTCAGGAGTAATGCATCGCTATTGTGTGCCGACAATGAGTACTACCGCAACTTTTGTAAGAATGATTACCGTTTCAGTCGACGATATGTCAAACAAACCTTGTTTTCGGTGGCAGAAAAATTTGTAATCCGTATTTCTGCAGAGATGAAAAGCACGAAAGGATGTATTATGCACGATGGTTGGACTTTTGGAGGATGCCACTACATTGGTTTATTTGCCGTGTACGTCCATAATTTTCAAGTAGTACGTAGTGTTGCTGCCCCATTATTGTCCATGAATTTGATGAATAGTCTTTGTAAGTGCAGTGATTCATTGTCATGCGAATGTACTGAAGAAACTACTGAATTCGATGCCGATACACACGCCAAGAATGTCAAGGATGTATTTGCTCTTTATTCCGTCAAATATAAAGGCTGATGTCTGTGCCAAACTGAAAACAACTGCAACTTGAACCGTTCAATCGCGTCGAAACTTGAAAGCCCAAATGTTGGATGAGCGAGCCACAAGTTGAATCTCGAAATCGAGAACATGGTGAAGTCAGATATCACATTGAAAAACTGTATTAAATTACAAGAAAATGACCGAGTGCAAAACGAAGATCCGAAATAAGGAAATGTTGCAAAGTGTAACTTCTCTGGCGCCTGAAACTGAGAACAAGACTCGATGGTCGGGGAAGTACCTGATGCTGAAGCGTTTTAACAACATTTACGACCAGTTTCGAACTGTTGCTGAAGATGAGCGAATTCAAAACAGACACTTTGCGGTATTGTAAAACGCTTCGTCAGCTTGACGAAGTGACTTAATTTCTTAAGACTAAGAATATTGCTGTATCAGACTGCTGAATTGCTCTTGATTCTATCGCTGAATCTGTTGATGAAGAGAAGTCGAATCCTGAATCTGATCTTTTCAAATGTCAGCTTGAAAACAGGGCTATATCAAACTCGTCAAGATTGCTGACGCATAAGTCATTTGAAACCGGCGTCATCAAGATTCAATGCAATCAGATAAGAACTATGACTAGGCCCGAGAAACATGCATGCCGTAGGTTGCTTTCATCCGGCCGTTCAACGACAATTATTTCAGAAAGCTCATCTAATGAAGGCAAAGAGAAATCAACTATGGCATCTATTTCTAAGAAGCGGCGTAAGCCTAGCAATAGTGCCGTGAAATACATTGATTCAAGATTCATTTGTGGCTCGGTTGTAAACGTGTAACGTCTGTGGTCTACTGCAAAGCATATTCTTCAGCATCATCGCTATTCAATCTCTGCAGTGCTTCTGGAAACACTGCTGTTCTTGAAAGTGAACAAGGCGAATTGGGACATTTCTGTAGTTTTCGAAGCTATGAACAATGAATCGACTGAAAGAGTCGCAGATGTGCTCGGAGATGAGGAGCAGTGGCAACAGAATATATTAAACTATCGTGTATTAGAAGAAATAGTAGAAGAGTAACTGTTGGACTAGACTTCTCTAGAAATATACTTGCTGGAGGAGAACGAAAACCAAACTACTTCGTAGATAAACGAGATATTCTAAGGATCGTTGGAATTAATTGCGAATGAAATGAAATGATTGCAATGACCGCTTCAGTCCGTTGCAGTGATTTCAATTACTCCATCAATTCATTGCAATGATTGCAATGAAGTGTACACATTATTGCAATAATTGAAATGCACTAATACAGTCATTGGTACCACCCCTGAACTGGAGATACGTTCTGTACAGAGTAGTGTGCACTATTCTTATTGAGAAGCGATAAACAGATGATGCACTACACAAGCACCCCACGATCCAGACCAACTCTGCGCAATAATTCGACAATGATATCTCGCACGACAATAAAGGACCCATCAACGCGCCTGAAATAGAAAAATACAAAGCAGCACATGCTATAACGGTGCAGAAACGTGAAGAAAGACAGTGTGCGAGCCGTAAAATCAGCACAGAACGAAAAGCCTACTGAAACGTATCGGAAGCGGGGCAAAAAGATCGCTCATCACTAAGAATGAGATACGCACGCAATAAAAGCGATACTGGTAAAGGTTGACCAGTCGAAAACGCGATTCGAACGACCAAGGCATGTAACATGAATGTGGCAGGGTACGCTGACCAATGAACTCAGAAAGAAAACTGGACGGAACCAAAAATGATAAATGAAGAAACAAGAGAGCCAGCAAAACTTGACAAGGAAATGACTCGATTCTGGGTATAAATATCATCGGAACAGGCTACTCCGATGTAAAGACGATGCAACTAAACAGAATTGGCTTGTACCAACGCAAATTCCAAGGTACCAACATTGGACTAATTAGATTCCCCAGAAACTCCAGATCGTCATAAAAATGAATCATGGCGAGTAGAAAGCATGTGTATGTGAGTAGTTAAAGCGACTAAATGCGCCCGAACGGATTAAAGTTTCTTAATTCGAATTTTCTACCGAATTCTGGTATGGGATAACTTGAAAATGCGTGTAGTGACCATCAAAGAGAAATTTGACTCGTTTAAAAATTGATCAGGCAGATAATAATTTCATCTCTTATTAATTAGTCGATTAATTTCGGTGGTGTATGGCATTACAAAACTGCAAACACTCTAAGGCCACAAAATTTACTCATCTAATATCAAAGAAAGAGAGTTGCTAGAAAACCTTCAATTGTGTCAAGGTGATACGATGGTCTGATCACACAGCTAATTCGAGTGCAGACCGAGTATTGGTAAAAGAAAACATTGGATGGAGCTAAGCCATAATCCTCCTTATTCTTCTAATTCAACAAGAATAGCAAAGTCGGTTCAGGTACCTATTTGCTTACCGCATTCCGATTCCAAATCTCTTGATGTACCAAGGAAGCAACCATGCCCAAAATGTTTATTATTTTCGGCCTAAGACTTCTGCATCCTATCAAAAGCCACGGACACAAACGTCAAATATTGCGAGAACCTATTTTACATCCTCGAGTCCGGACGACAGTCATAGCACCGTTACCCAACCAATGTGTGACACTGCCTTCAATTGGCGACGCAAACTTATGAATCGCCGCTAATTTAACGACACGCAAGTAACAAAAAGGTCAACAAACTCGACCAGGTACATATGGCTGTCTCCTTGAATTCGGAGGTGCTCCAGGGGAAAATTTTGGGCAGTGCCTGGCGTCAATCTTTTTCGGTTCTAAACATTGATGCCAAGGAGTGCGTTATGTAACTCGCAATATGCCAAATGACACTGTTACTGGAGTAGAATATTGGCGTTTCAAGGTTGAAATTTTCTAGTATCAGCCGATCAGAAACTCAATTTTTTACCGAAATAGATTGCTTGATTTTTGAAAGTTGAGTCGCTTTAGAAATTTAGCTGATTTAAGTGATTAGTTGAGAGATTCCAGTCATATCACTGATTTATTAGTCGATATCTGCTTCAAAATTTCATTCACCTCCTATACCTTTCAGTTGGATCAAAATAGAAGCGTAGATGTCGATGAGGTACTTTCTCCATCAGGCGGTACAGATCGACACCTGCGTTAATCACACTCCCTAAAGCTTGCAGTTTAGTGAGCAAACAGATTAAATTCACGAATTTATCTAGCAGAAACTGTGTACGTTAAATTAATTTGTAATCGATGAAAATTATGGAAACCGAAATTACATGTTACAAGATCAGAGCACATTATCACATCTATCCAAATCGCCAAATCGCTAATGACAAATAATCCAGTGGTCCAAATGATTCCTACCGATTAGATTTTTTTTGAATCTGTCTATATAAGGAAGGAGGCGATTAGAAAAAGAGCTGATTTCATTCTGAGTAAACTTTCAACCATTCGTTTGTAGAAGTTCGTTTTTCGCTTTGTGTCAAAACCAGGTACTAAATTAGTGATCCAGACGGGAGCTGCGATGAATACTCCCAGTGAGCTGTCTACGTTCAAGGGTGCTGAAGACGCCCGGCCAAGGGTTTACCGGACAGTGAGAGAGCTGAAAAGATTTTGGCCTACCTAAGTGATGCGGCTTTTGACTTTTACTTTGATCGCTTTACTCTGGACAACACTCCCACTGAAGAAGCGAAGGACTGCGGTCTAGTACAGAAGGTAAGGCTGGAGAAGTTTTCGAACCAGAAGAACGAGTCTGAGATTATGAGGGAAGCGCTCATTCTTCAATATGGCGGACGAGATATCCCGACCTTCTTTTCAAGGTCTGATGAAGTCTATAACCAGGCTAAAGTAGGAGAGAACGTTAAATCCGGGCTACTGCGAGATGCCCTGAAATTTGATAAGATGTTTTTCCAAATTGTGTTGTTCAAACGATCCAAGAACTATGAAAGCATTAAAAAGGTCTATGGAATACGCCGAAAACTTCAAAATGCTGGATGGTACGACTACTTCGATCTTTTAGCAGACGAAGAAGCTTGAGAAGGACCCGAAGGAAGCCAAGATTCATAAACTTTGCAAGCAGATCGAAAATTTTCATTTGATGATGAAGCAATCAAGGCAAGCTCCGAAGCAGGCGGAACCGGTGCGATACAAGTGCAGCAAGAAGGGCCATTACGCATCGCAGTGTAGGATCAGATAAGAAATTATGTGTTACAAATGTGGCAAGAATGGTTATAGAGCTTCTAAGTGTCGCTCGAAGGTTGACATAACATCTACGTGCATGTATTGCCACCGGATTGGCCGCACTTTTGACAACTGTTTCATCAAGAGGAGCAACGAAGCGATAGAAAAGCAAGATGTGAGGTTCGCCAAGAAAAGTGAGCCCACGAAAGCTAAGGGAGAAGGGCCATCAGGGCAGAATAATATCATTTTCGTGAAAGAGGATGATTCCATGAAAGAAGAAAATACAGTGGCAGCGTTCAAGAGATCCGCAGATGGAGAAACACTGACTAAGCAGCAAAGAATGAAGAATGACATCGATGCCTACTCTAAAACCCAGGTGAAGCCGAAGATTGCCGTGAGGATGAACCACGACTTCCCGAGCACTTGTAAGGCTCCAAAGAAGGGCGAAAGGAGCGGAAAGAAGGTTGCAGCCAAGATGGCAATCGCTGAACTTGGAAAGAAAGCTGAGAAGTATGATCTGATCAATAACCTGACCCAAGCCCAAGCAAGTAATACTTTCGGCCATGTCGTTTTGAATTGACATCAGAGAATCCTATATACCAGAAGGCAAGGAAAGCTTCACCTTCTCACAATGAAATTGTTCGCAAAGAGATTGATCGAATGCTTTCGGCTGGTATTATCACATCAATTGAGTCGTTATGGGTATCACTGGCCTTTATTGCAACGAAAAAGAACCGATCTCTACGGTTCTGTGTTTATTACCGAAAATATAATTCCGTTATGCATTCAGACCGCTGGACATTACCTCGAGTGGACGAAATCCTTGAGGAAATGCGAGAAAGCTCTGTAGTCACGATGATACATCCATTCTAAGGATATTGCAGATCAAGATGGATAAACTTGCAAAGAGGAAGCGGCATTCATATGTCGATACGGAATGTTCCAGTTTGAAGTAATGCAGTTTGGGCTCATGAATTCGCAGGCCACATTCCAGAGGATGATGGACAGGATCGTCTTGAACGTCAATAATTCACGATGTGATGCCGATGACGTTTTTATATTTTACAATAACACTGAAGGGCACGCGATAAAACTAGAGAATGTATTTCACATCCTGAAGGACATCGGATTAAGGTAGAGGATCAAAAAATGTTCTTTCATGCAACCGATTTTGGAACTCTTGCCGCACAATGTCGACAAAAATTGTGTGCAAGTTGACGATTAAAAGGTGGGGCAGGTGAGAGATGCCGTAGACTCAACCACACGTCAGGAACTTAGATAGTTTCTCGGCCTCGCATCTTATTGTCGAAGATTCGTCCCAGGCTTCGCGAAGATAGCCAAAACATTGAAAGAGAAAACCTCAGACAAAGTTAAGTTTGTGTGGTCTGAACATATGAGGACCGCGTTTGAAGAACTGAAAGTGAAGCTGGCATTGGACCAATACTTCCGTATCCAGGCTATAAAAAGCCTTTCGTAGTATGAAATTGTGCCTCCAGTAGAGCTCTGGGAGCAGTTCTTTCGCAAGCAGGCGAAAATGGTAGAGATAATCTTATACATTACGCTAGTACAGCTCTATCTGCTGCCGAATACAATTATTCGGCGTTTGAGAGAGAAATATTAGGTATTAGCCTTGAAGAAATTCCAACTTTATTTGACGTCGAATAGATTCAAACTATTCACTGACCACCAAGCACTTAAGTATGTTTCCAATATGAAAGATCACCATGGACGGATTGCACGATGGTTCACCCCACTCAAAGAATATGACTTCGAGATCTGTTATCGGGCAGGAAGCGATAACGCCTGCAACGATTTCTTATCTTGACCGGTCGAATTGATGTAATTGATGAAAATCAGCAACATGCAATCCTCCAGACAATGGCGTTGTCGAGTGCATGCTCGGTACCTTGAAGAAGGCGTTACAGAAATTCACTCAGATCGAATCCGAGGAGTGGGACGCATCCCTCGAGAATGTACTATATGGGTACAGACGTAGACCGGGAGCAGATGGAGTGGCACCCTTTGAGATACTGTTCGGAGTCAAAACAAGGTTCGGGATTGAATCGTCTGGTGCAATCCCAGGCGAAGAAGTATTAACAAACACTCGAACGTTTGAGCTGGCAATGACATTGATAAACCGTGCCGAACGCTTCGTATCCCCACCCTTCAAAAAGAGGCGTGATACCAGATTGGTGATATGGTGCTGTTAAGGCGCCGTAAGCAACCTGAAGGATCCATATTTGAAGACCGAATGTGGTTGGGACCTTTTAAGGTTATATCAGAGGAACGTCCAGGTTATGTGTTGGAAAATCCTCCAGGACGGAAGTCTAGGAAGCCTGTGCATTTCAGCGTTTACTTCGATACCAAAAAAGGGATGAGGAACATTCCGATGGGGAAATCAATTGCTGATATGATCTGTTCTAGTCCCATGTACAACCGCTTGATAAGGAAAAGAGTTCTGGAATAGAAAGTGAATTGCAGGGCCCAAGAAAAATGCAAAAACACAGTTTAGAAATCAAGTAAGGTACGTCGAATGCTTGAATTGCTTGTGACCAGAAATACAATCATCATCATTTCTCGGGCCATAAGTGGAATCAAAGAACCTGAAGCTGTTTCGTTACCCGATTGGCCAGGTAAACAAGGAAATCCCTCCAATGTTGTCCGACGGCAGACGGTGACCAACCCATGCGTACATCTCCAAGCAAGATCACGAAGTCGAAGAATACTTCAAGTGTTCCGGCGGCACGGGTACATCCTTGTGGAAGGCTCGATAATTGTAATACAATATGTTCTAGCGAGAGGCAAGTTATGGAGGAAGCACCTTCAACTTCTTCTTCAGCTATGACAAGAGCAAGTGCTGTGTCAACATGGCCGAAAGCTAAGCCGAAACGAGCCGCTCGAACTGCCGAAACATTTGTCGACGCTGAACCTGGTGCAATAGAACTATTCTGGTTTCCTTGGCGGTTACTAGGCATGGTGAAAACCAGAACGGTACTTATGTGAGGCGATTTGTGGAAGATGTCGTTACAGTATGCGAGACACAGAAGCCGGTTGATATGCTTCACAGCCGGCGTTACTAATTAATGAAGATAGTTATGTGTCACGTGAGTATTTTACACCAGTTGACAACGAACAATAGAAAGCCGCTCTCCATGGCATTTAACACGGTCGCCGTTTTCAAAATTCGACTAGTAACCAGACATCATGAACACAGGAAGGTCAAACGCAGGATCAGGAGATCGACCAATTTGAATCGCGACAAATTTCAACAAGTGCACGGATTGCAGGAAATGGAAGGCGGAACATTCTTTCATCTTGTCCGGCAGAAACTTGATTTGCAAAAAGTGTGACCATGAGTCCAAACACCGAGAAAAAGTTAGAAAAGACTAACCGGTCAAACATCTAGAGCAGAACCTACGAGGCAAGTATCAGCGAGAGTGAATCCTCAGCATCCGCAACTCATTGGTACGCAGCCCGGGATAAGGTCAACCGCTCAAGCTGCGAAACCTAAACTGCTCAAGTGTATATAGTACTGTGTTTCTGGCTCCGAAATACGGCGTCTATTCTCAGGAACTCATGTACTTTGTTTTATCCGTGCCGCGGTGAGGTACAAGTTAGAACATGAATCGTTCGAGTTGTGCCGTGCATCCAATACTACAGGCTCATCCCACCGAAGAAGCGTGAGCAGAGGTCTGAATGAAGACCAACCCATTTATGGATATGCAGCGGCTTCGTTAAATGAGGCAATCTTTCGTGCTACAATGCGTACTAAAGATCAGGTTCTTAGTTTATGCACTCCGTTTGGTTTGATCCAGGATCTGAGGCGTCCGAAGAAGAAAGTTAGATACAACCAGCAGTTAAAATATGTTAGATTTGATTTGCTAGTGAGTCGTGTCGCAAGTATAGAAAACAAATACCAGTTGGCAGATGATTTTGTACATAGCTAGTGTTGGGTTCGTGTTTGACCGGCCTTTCCCTAATTCCTATGAGATAATTGACGAGCAATTAGAGAGTGGAAGAATCAGTGAGCGTTAGGGATGTCTGGAACAGAAGAATTTTTAAGTGAAGTGACCGATACCTAAAACAATTATGCCACAGAGCAGGCCATCTTTACTAATCCCCGGGCACCGAAGGGAAGTTGAACAAAACCAAGGTACATATAATCCAAATACCACCGGTAATACTGCAGGGTGGTCTTCCGAACCGACGCAACTTAATGCATCTATGCGGAATAGGAAGACCAAGATGATTATATAATGCTTGAACCACGCATAAGCGTACAGATGGAAAGCGCTCGGTTTAGATCTATGATCTGGATTAAGCCAGTCTACGAGGCCCTTGTAGATTGTATCCAGGTACGCGTTACGGTGGGAACCCTACAAGCTTGGGCGTACATTAGCGGCCATATCCAACAGCCAGAAAAATATCGGAGGACCTTCATGTTCAGTTTCCTGCAGCTAGGCAGCTGCCGTGGGAACTTCCATCATTAGACAGAGGGAAGAGCGAAGAAGGAGAGAGGCATGTTCACAAAAGTACGGATCGTGAAGTACTCTCAAGAAGTTCACGATCGAGTTAAACATAACTTGGTCGCAAATATGAAACTCGAAGGGATTATCTTCAGCTAAAGTACCTTGCGGCAATTCTGCAGTACTTTCAGCTAAAGTAGAATCATTCGTTGTCGTTTTTAAGGGCACTTCAAGGACACCTTTAATCAAGAATGGTCAATACTGGTACACATGGTTAGTTACAATGTGATAGTTGAGGCATTCAGACTCACTTTCCGGTAGACTAGGATCACTGTCATGAAGTGACACTGGAGCTTGAGTCATTGTACCCTCTTGGATTACTTGTAGAACAATTTCAGGGTCTCCAACCGATGATAGAGGTACAGCTGACGACATGAATTCGTAGTCTTGGATGCGTGTTGAGCTTACGCTTGAGCGGGAAGCGAACAAGAGTTCAAGACTTGGCTCTAGAATTCAAGGCTTAGGCTTACGCTTGAGCGTAAGGTGGGCAAAGATTTATCGGCTCATATACGATTTCAGCGAACAGGTCATTAGACGAGCGATATGGTACGAGATGCGGCAAAGAACGGCGGTGGCTGACTGTTTGGGTATGTCAACAGCATGTCGGCAGGGTTTGAGACAATTGCGGTTGTTAGAAAGTAATGACGTCACGGAATTAAGAATCGAAACTGTATGCGTCCCAATGTCTACAATGGTATGACGATCAGGAGGATAGCGATTTGAGCATTTACTTCGTTGATTGTCGAAGTACCAATTTTATGAAATTGTTAGATTAGAAATTAGTTAATTGATAGTAGCTCAATTTAATTGATTAGCAATTATATTGACCAATGATACATTTATAATCGTTGTCGACAGAAGTAAAAAACAAGACGAATAGTAACAAAACCTCAGACTTGCTACACTAGCTGGACGTCTAGCGACGGGGGCGGTAGCAGGAGCGTGTTCTACTCGCATCACAAATACGTCTATTCGTATCGACAACTGCTGCGTGATCTCCTCGCATCTGCGATTACATTTGGCTAGAACTTTCCTGACCATATCCACGTGAGGGATAGGGAACTTATCGGGGGTCAGAAGAGTGGATCTACTCTTAACAACAACATTGATGAACAAAACATTCTTAGGGCATTTCACTCCACGAGGCACTGATGATGGTCGTTTTTCTAAATTCTTGGGTTTCCTCCCAGTTCGACGATTGCGAATCAGTTCGTACAGCTAAGTAATTTTCATCTTGTTGGCATTTAGCCCCCGCAATGAAACAAAGAAGATGGAGACAAAATCAACGGGTAGGGATCACACGAATCGTCGATGAGACCAGGCCATCTTCTTGAATCCATTAAAACAAGATGTTCGACCATTCCAGCTTGATACAATCTGGCAAGGAGAACGCGACCATGTATATGCTTGTCAAATGGCCAGTTAAATCGGACATCAGAAGGCTCACGGTGACCATAAGGCGGAACATTTCTTATCTTCGCCAACCGCAAGTCAAGACCAATTTCTTGGATAACAGGCCCGATATGTCCAACGCTAATAAAATCATTTATTTCTGCCCTCCCCTTATCATGAGGACGGCACTGTTGTGAGGCTCTCCATGTGACCTCGATAAAGCGATTGCTCATCAATAGGGATTTCGATTCTCAAAGCAAAGGGTAACCGGCATTACAAGCGGTGTCAATTACACAACTACGCCCGGAGTTTCGAAATTTTACCTCACCAAAGCAACGTACATAATACCTGGTGGTAATCGCTTTATGCGCTCTAGCGCCGGGCGACCTATTAGGATAAAAATCCAGGATTTCCTTGAAGCCAACTCTTAAGCGTGTTCTTGATCAGGATCAGTGCAGCTTTCTTAGGATAACCTTCTATATTTACATGGGGTCGCGCGGGACCCCTAACCTGTCGTTGCGGGAGACGAGCGCTCCTAGTGACTGTGCGATAATGCCAATCAATGAGATGGTGGAGCATTTTGGGTACCCATGCGATGTTCAAGGAATTCCAGGTGAGGAGTCAAGTAGTACCGAAATAAGACTCGTGCGATAAGTGAAATTCACCGTCTCCGCAAAAGATAGCGAAAACGTTCTAATTATCTTCTATTTCCGCGTGAGCGGCAGGTCTCGCTTAAGCTGATGTATCGACAACATTCACTTGTTGGATGGAAATGGTTGTATAATCGATGTCACACAGTATAGGTCTCAGACCTGATAACTTTGAATTGCACTCGGTTGATGGAAGGAAACCTCCTCGTTCGTCGACGCCCATGTCGGCAACAATTTGCTCGATGATTGGATCCATGATACGCTATAAAACTTCTTCAGGAAAGACATAACTTGGAGAAAACTGCAGTACACCACAGATTGTAGCGCAAAAGGAGCAAACAATCGAAGAAACGCAGCTTAAGCGACGAGATGCTTTCCGAGACGACAATAGGATACGCTCGAGAGAAACAAAAAGTACTTCAGCCCAATATGTTATGATAGCGATGGAGAACGCTGCAGCATAGGAATGTACGAGTAATGACCAAATAGAAACGAACAAGAATCGTGAATGCGAAACGGAAATTGACTGACTTCACAGAATTGTGGAACCTAAAGCGCCCCAGGTTGACTCTGGGAGAACAATAGTGAGCCTGGTAACAATTTCTAATGCATAAAAAACGATTATTGCCAATCCAGAATAGGATGCTGTACATCTCGTGTAAGCTGAATGTGTGAATTCGTTAGAGAGAACGAGTGACATCGCCAACAAATTTATTCCGAAGTCGCTCGAGCGAAATGTAACAATGGCCGTAGAATAACTCTTTATTTCTTATCTAATTCGGATCGGAACTGTTAAAGAAATTATGCACCAATCTAATCCTACGCTCACGCGCTTTCTTGGCACGACGTCTTACCAGCTGGAGCGCTAATTTACGTTCGATTTGATCATACCGACGTTTTGTTTCAGCAACATCGTGAGTTTCATATGCATTTACGAGAGCTGCTTTTAGATTGTCCTTGAACGTGGGCTTGTGGACGCCTAGATATTCAGCAATGAGCTCTCGCTCGATGCGAGATACATCAGCAGAAAATTGAAGTGGATAATAAGTATTCTGCGCTTGGGCGCTCGTAGTAGTAGCCGATTGAGCGCTGTGAAAAAAACTGCGTTCGCGACGGGATAACTCAATGTCAATTGCAATGTTAATGTCACACCAAGTGTGGTGCCTATCACCGCCGATGCGGTTCGCACGCCTCAAACGTGCGGATGCTGATTCTTTCAAGCGGATTTGGTAGGCATAACGTTCTATCGACGGAAGGTGTTGTTCGAAATAATCTAGTAGCTTGTCCTGGCGATCCGACGCATCTCCGTCATCTTCCGGTGATTCCCATTTGCATTTTCGCGGTTTGATGTTCTTTCGACGTTCTCAATGGCGTTTATATCCCGCTCGTACTGTTTTGGCACGAAGGCGGAGTAGCACGAGAGTCGTTACAGCGGCACTATTATACAAGGTAATCTCTTCCTAGGGTAGGGGCAGACGTTGAGTACGCGCTTTAGCGCTTCTGAATTCATGCGCTTGAAGGAGTAATGCTTGTAATGTTACAGGGTTCATAAAGGCATAAGCTGGCTTTCTGTTCCTGCGAATTCGCGTAGGTGGCCTGAAAGATACAGTACGTTGCGAGTATGATTGCATGGCACTGATAAAGTTCCATACTAATTTTTCAAGCGCTCTCCGAGAAAATACATAAATTATAAAACCCAGTGTAATACGAATTACATTCAGTATACGAATCACCACCTGTATTAATCACATCCAAATTTTGTGCTCAATTTCTTCTTCAATTTATGTAATAGAATTGATACAGAAAATTCAATTACTCAGCAACTCTCTCATTGATGAGCAATCTGATATTTGCCATCTCGAGAATAGATTATGGAACAAAGAAGTTAGCAATCCGCTCTGTAATGGTGATGTTCAACAAGAACGAGTTCGTTCTCTAACGGCATGTGTGGGCGATGTTAAAGTAATTTGTAATCGAAAAAAATATGGAAACCGAAATTACATGTTACAAGATCAGAGAACACAATAACATCTATCTAAATGGCCAAAGAGAAATTATCCTTTGGTCCAAATGATTCCTACCATTATATTTTCTGAAACTGTCTATATAAGCCATGAAGCGCTAAAAAAGGGCTAAGTTCATTTTGAGTAAACCTTCAACTTTTTTGTAGAAGTTCGTTTTTCAATTTCTGTGAAAAC
>JAAUYH010048371.1_pt1 | contig 31907 bp, 18 predicted proteins | sample 7278061 | NCBI WGS metagenome assembly JAAUYH01 (sample SAMN14350203, study PRJNA611818) | marine sediment metagenome | isolation source: surface marine sediment (0.6m) | place: French Polynesia: Moorea | collected 2018-08 | reverse complement strand
TCATCAAAGTCAAATTTTTTATTTATCTATCTTAAAATTTCTATTAGTCCTAAAAATTATCATTTTTTATCTCTGGATTGGGCTTTCAAATTAATTTGTGAGAAATCCGGGTATAGAGGTATCATAAACTTAGTCAATTTTGAGTGAATGGCAGTGACAATTACTAGATTGACTATTAATTATTTTAAACACCATAGAAAAAGGGGGGAAATTCCCCCCTACTTAGCGGTAATTATGGCGAAATAATCTTAAGGTAATGATTAATAAGCCCCGTTATTTTTAGGAAATACGATCACGCCAATGGTTTTGAAAATGATCCATATATCCATTAACCAGTTGCGATAGTTAACGTAGTAAACATCAATTTGAACTCGCTGGGGATAAGGAATATCATTCCGCCCCGAAACTTGCCATAATCCTGTGATTCCAGGACGAATGGTGAGAACTTTCTCAATCTTACTACCATATTTACACAATTCTTCAGGTACCAGGGGTCTAGGCCCTACTACACTCATGTCTCCTTTGAGAACATTCCAAAATTGCGGAAATTCATCTAGACTGGTCAGACGAAGAAATTTTCCAATCCAAGTAATGCGGGGATCTTCTCTGAGTTTGAAGTTATCTTCAAATTCAGCCCGCATCTCTGGGCAATTGGCCATCATGGTTTCTAGAACTTGATCGGCATTCTGAACCATGGTGCGGAATTTAAAACATTTAAACTTTTTGAAGTTTTTTCCCGCTCTTTCTTGGCAATAAAAAATCGGTCCAGGGGAACTGATGGCAATTAAAGTCCCCAAGAGTAGATAAAGAGGGGAGAAAATAATTAGTACCGATAGGGAAAAAACGATATCAAAAGTCCTTTTGACAACTTTATCGTTGAGTATTCCCTTTGAGAGAGGTTTCTGCTCAATTCTTTGAGAAACTAAGGTCGGTAAACCTCTTCTGGTTAAAGCTTGTATGGCTTTAACAGCAATAAATTGGCTATTAGCAGTCATCTTACTCCTTCACATCACATCACACCACACTGATTGTGATCTTAAAGCTAAATGAACCCAATCATAGCAATAGAGATCACATTAATCGAAAATTGGTTATCGAACTGTTTGAGTAAAGTCCTGATAACACTGTTCTAAGAACGTCAGATAAGACGTTTCAAAGACTTTGGGAGTAAATTGCGCCGCTTGGTGACGGCAACTCTCTGGGTTAATTTGATGCTGAAACTCAGAGAAAGTTTCAACCGTGTCTACCAGAGCTTCAGGGGTTTGAGGGAAAAAGAACATCCCTGTCCCTTTATCCTTATTTTGACGAATATCGATTACAGTTTCTAGGGCGCCACCACCTCCATAAGCAATTACTGGGGTTCCACAGGCTTGGGCTTCTACCAAAGCAATACCAAAGTCTTCACAGGCAGCATAGACAAATGCTTTGGCTTGAGTCATATATTGCTCTACCACTTCGTTGTTTTGCGCTCCTAGGACTTTGATATTTGCTTGAGCCATTTGACGAATTTTCGGCAAATCAGGCCCATCACCAATAATAATTAAAGGATAACCTAATTGATTAAAAGCTCGCACGATCAAGGCGATTTTTTTATAACTGACTAATCGAGAGACGGTAAGGTAATAGTCTTGTTTCTGGGGGTTAAAGGAAAATCGCTCGGTATTGACAGGGGGGTAAATCACTTTGGCCTCCCGTCGGTAACAACGCCAAATGCGACGGGCGGTATGATGAGAGTTAGCGATAAAGTAGTCGACACGATTGGCCGAAATCACATCCCACTGTCTGAGGCGATGTAATAAGTACCGAGTTAAAATCCCTGGGATTCCTTTTCCTGCTGAAGAATGATTGAGATAGTCAAAGGTTAGCTCCCAAGCGTAGCGCATGGGAGTGTGACAATAACAGATGTGCAGTTGTTGGGGACTACTTAATATCCCTTTAGCCACAGCATGAGAAGAAGAAAGAATCACATCATACGCTCTTAAATCTAACTGTTCGATGGCTAAGGGTAAAAACGGCAAATATTTCTGCACGCCATTTCGAGCTAAAGGAAAATGTTGTAAGAAGGTATGACCAATAGAACGACCATAGAGATAACTTTCGGGGTTACTGGACTCAAAGTCGATCAGAGCATAAACATCGGCTTCAATATGCTTTAAAATCTCTTTAACAACTAATTCCGATCCCCCCGTTGCTTTAGGGGTCAACCACTCATGGACTAGAGCATACTTCATAGCCTTGTTCAACCGCTTCTGTATTTCCCCCTCATAGTTTTATCATGGTTTCACCAGAATTGTCTGTTACATCTCACAAAGATAATGTTTTTGACGCTCTCCTTACTAGCTAGTAAGGAGATTCATAACGTATCCCTGACGGGATGTTATTATCTTGTTTTCACAAGTTCCCAGGCTCACCACGTTTGCCCGAAAGGGCGTAGTAATATTTCCTTTTATGGTGAGCGAAGCCGAACCATAAACCCTGCCGATTCAGGTGTTGGGCGTAAACTTTCCGAGAGTCCCCCGGTAGGTTTTAAAGTCTTATACTGACCACCAGATTCTATCATATTCACGGCATTTAAAAACAGGAGGTATAATTTATCAAAAAGAGCAAAAACAGATTGTACAGTACAGATGGTGACCACAAAACTTAGAATACAACTGATAGAAGAAGAAACCCAAAAATTAATGGAATGGGTAGAACAGATAGAGCAATCTGGTGAGACTGTCTTTGAAAAAGCTCAAAAGGTAGCCACTCGTTTAGGGGCGCATTATCGTCCTGAAGATGGTTTAACAGAAATTGGTTTTTGGACTCCAGAATTAGAGTGTGATATTATACAACCTAAAAATATTTATTTAGAAGTTTTTACCCCTAAAAAAGATATTGATCCCACTCAACCCACTCAGCGAGTGGTTTTTCGTAGAGATTATGTCCAACTACACAAAAGAGGTGAATATTTTTGGGGGGTTATTGCCGGTTTAACAGCAGGAACAAAAGAGCATTTTGGTTCGTTTTATTGGCTCCGTTATCTGGATTCAGAAACCAATGAAGTACGAGCGATTGGGGACTGTTTAGCCTATTCTCTACCCTACGGGGTTTATGCCCCTGCTGAAGTCTACAACTTTGATGCTTTACAGACTAATCGTCAAGATATGGCTTATTTTTTGAAGGATAAAGCAGAAGAAAATTCTGAGGAAATTATCTATGTTCATCCACCCCATAATATCCTCCAACTTCATATCAATACCGCCTCTCCTGATGGGACGTTAGCAGGATTAACCGAACTGTATCAACGCATCGGCAAAAAACTGGTTCAACAAGAACCGTTAACCCCAGCAGAACAAAACTACGTTGGTTATGATGCGGTGCAATTATTACCCATTGAACCCACAGTAGAATATCGGGGTCAACATGAATTAGGTCATGGATTTTTTATGATCGATGACAAAGATTTAGACGAAATGGATGCAGAATCAGAAGGGATTGAACACGAACCCGGTAATATTAAAATTACCCTCAAAAAACCCGATACCCAAAATTGGGGTTATGATATCGTCATTTTTGGTAGTTCTGCTACGAATCCATCGGTATTAAGAACCCTCAGACCTGATGAAGTGGTGGAATTTATTGAAACTCTCCATAATTTCCCCACTGGACCGATTAAAGTGATTTACGATTTGGTCTATGGTCATGCGGATAACCAAGGGTTAGATTTACTCAACGGACGCTTTATGAAAGGTCCTAATATGTATGGTCAAGATGTTAACCATCAAAACCCTGTGGTTCGCGCTATTTTATTAGAAATGCAGCGACGAAAAAATAATACGGGAGTCGATGGTATTCGCGTGGATGGGGCCCAAGATTTTAAATTCTTTAATCCTGTTTCGGGGGAAGTGGAATATGACGACCAATACCTACAAGAAATGGGTAATATTATTCAAGAAATTGGCTCCAGTCAACGTCATCTCTTTGCTATTTTTGAAGATGGTCGTCCCTGGCCTGCAGAGGGATGGGAAGAAATCTCCACTTACGGAACACCGATGATCGTTATGGGGTAAAAGTGGTATCGGAAGAAGCCGGCGGATTTCTCGACTGGCAAATTATTCCCGAAACCTATGACTATCCCGATGTTTTTCCCCGAATTAAGGCCATGGGGTTTACCAAACTTCCAGAGTTACGTCAGTTTGTCACTGGTTTAATTGATGCCTTAGCCGAAAGTAATTATGATTTAGATGAAGTAACCCATATCTGTCAACGTCATCTAGGTCATGATAGCGGTTCAGAAGAAGCGAAAAATGAGGCAAAGACGAAAAAATCGGAGAATGGTTAGACCTTGATCTTAATCAATGGCAAATTGCGATCGCTTCTCCTGGGGTCACAATTGAGGATTTAAGCTCGTTTGAGTTACAGGATAGTCAAGCGGTTTTATTGGAGAAAAAAATGGTCTAGTTTAAAACAGGTGCTAGGGTGGGCAAAGCAGAGATTTATTTTAACCATTAATAAGGTAAAAAATCTTGCCCACCTGATACCACTTCTCAGAAATAACTAGAGAGATTGCTTCGGGGTATTTTCCCTAAAATTCCCAGCTTACTTTTGAGATTACCCCTCGCAATGACCATATAACTATTATCAACAAGAGTTTGAGAGAATGTATCAAAAAGCACGGTTAAGAGCGATTCATAAAACGGGTTTACCTTCCTCAACGTTTCCTCAAGTTTGTCCTTTTACATCAGAACAAGTTCTTGATTTTGAGTTTCTTACTGAAGAGTAGGTTTTGAGATTAAATTAATTTCATATAATCTTCTAAATTCTAAATTTTTACTATAAGGTATTAGAATACCATTCATCGTCGAGTAATTTCTCTAACCAACCATCAGGAAGTTGTGTCGGATATTCAGATTCTAGACGTTTTTTCACCTTACGTCCATCCGCCCTTTTTCCTTCAAGAATGGCTAATTTTCTAGCTTGAGGATAAGCTATTTTAACCGCTTCAGGAAAATAACGTTTCAATATACCATCCTGAATATCATTACGAATTCTCGCCCGATGTTCATCAATAGAATTATACCAACTATTGGTCATCCAATCTGGGGCATCTTTTTGCACATAAAGTTTGATTAAATGAGCAATTAAAATAATTAAATTACTTCTTAGTGCCTTTCTTGGATCTCCCATTTCTAAATCTTCAATTAAATGTTTAATATCAATTGATTCCCAATCTTTTTTGGATAAAGCTTCAATTTGTTTCTGCTTCCAAAGGGTATAATCTGTTTCGTATATATTCATAACCTAACCTGACTATTGCTACAGTCAATAAAGCTATTATATAGCAATCAGGTTTCATTTTGAGAATATTAGGAGTAGAGTTGAACACGGTTAAACCCCTACAAGAGTGATTTGTAGGGACATAATAATATTATGTCCTAATCGATTCTCATATATCATTCCTGATTTTTATAGTAAAAATCATCAGTATAAGTAAAAATATGGAAATATTAATGATTTTTTTGTGATTTTTTAGTTTAATGATCCTATCTTTCTTATTTATTAGGATAGCTTGGAAAAAGTCTCTGATTTAACTCTTTATTATCTTTATTCAGGAACATTAACGTAACAATTAAGTCGCAATTGCTAATTATGTCTTCCTTGCATCTATGGCAAAAATCTATTATTATGATAGACAATTATTTTTAATAAGCTGTTGATATCTGCGAGGATAAATGAACCAAATTATAAATACAGTCACCAATAGTTTGACAGAACTTATTGGTAGTGCCACTAAAGCAGTTCCTGCAGTTGTAGCTGGTATAATTATTCTTTTCTTAACCAAGTTTTTTGCCGACTTCGTTTGTCGACTGTCCAATCAAATAGGGAAAAAGGCATTTAAAAGTCGCTCGTTACAACTACTTCTGGCAAAAACAAGTTATATATTTGTTTGGGTTGTCGGTATTCTTTTTGCTGCGGTGGTGGCTTTTCCTGGACTCAGATTAGGGGATATTATTGCCACCCTGGGATTGAGTTCGGTGGCTATTGGTTTTGCTTTTCAAGATATATTTAAGAACTTTTTAGCCGGTATTCTTATACTCTTACAAGAGCCTTTCCGAATCAACGATCAAATTATTGTTGGAGACTACGAAGGCACTGTAGAAGCCATCAATATTCGTACGACACAAATCCGAACCTATCAAGGAGAAAGGGTTTTATTGCCCAATTCTACTGTATTTACCAGTGCAGTTCAAGTAAGAACAGCCTTTGAGCATCGCCGGACTGATCTAGCCGTTGGAGTTGATTACAATACCAATTTACCCGAAGCAAAAGCTATTTTATTGGAAACCGTTGATGATATCAAAGAAATCTTAGAAAGTCCTGAACCAGAAGTAGATTTAGTTAGTTTTGGTGCGAGTTCTATCGATTTAATTGTACGCTATTGGACGGCTCCTTCTCAAGCTATGGTGAGACGCACTCAAAGTGAAACAATTATGGCCATCAAATCCGCTTTTGATGAAGCAAATATCAATATTCCTTATCCTATTCGGACTGTTTATCATTACGATCAACAGGAATTTAATGACTATACTCCTAATGAGTCTAACGGTTCTAAAGAATACGCGAATCATCGCTAACTTTATTAGCTAGAAATAGACTACATTGGGTCTGTTTCTAGTGTTTTCTTCCTCGAAAATTCTTATATTCAGGAAACATTAAATTTTTCAGTGGAAATAACCCCATATTAGGTAAAAGAGGATTATTATAGAAATAATAACCAGAATACCCAAGTGAGGAGAAAATCGATTATGGATGTTAAATTAATTTTAGTCGTATTGACGGTTATATTTACCGTTTCCTGTTTGTTTTTTGGTACCAAGAACGGGTTTTATGACTCTGATAATTACGATGGTAATGGTTCAGCCCATTAATGGCTAGGGGTGAAGCGATTGCTTCCCAAATGCACCCCCCATTCTACCACTCTTGCGTCCTCGGCTAACATTCCATCCCGTACACGAGGACTGGTATTGACAATATCAATCGCTTCTGTCACTGTTTCTGCTTGAATGATCCAGAGTCCTGTACCATCATGAGGGACAAACGGACCACAGCAGAGGAGAATCCCTTTTTGATATTGTTCGTTGAACCATTCCAACTGATCGTGATCGTGTTCTGGATGTTGTTTTTTGTACTCGTAATAATGGGGGACAGTAGCAACAACCACTGCAAACAATTTGCTCATGTTTCTATTATTTGTTTTGATAAAAGCATTATACGTTAAGCCCTGTGTTTATGCACCTCAAAATATTAGTTCCCACAGAAGTTTTTGTTGATACTAGCATCATCAAAATAGTAGCTGAAGCTGAGAATGGTTCTTTTTGTTTGTTACCTCATCATATCGACTTTTTAGCTGCGTTAGTCCCTGGAATTCTCAGTTATACCTTAGAGAATAATGAAGAGATTTTTTTAGCCATTAATGAAGGAATTTTAGTCAAACGGGGAGAGGATGTCTTTGTTTCTACCCTACAAGCAGTACAGGATAAAGACTTAGAAACATTACAAACCACGGTGACTAAAAAGTTCAGAACCTTAGATGAAAGAGAAAAACTGATCCGATCAGCTTTAGCCAAGTTTGAAGCAACGATTATCCGTCGTTTTAGAGAGATTAGCATCTAAATTACGGTTAAGTTCGCCTCAATAACAATATCATCATAATCAAAATCTCCAGAATCTTCAAATCCCCATACATTTTCTTCTAAGAGACGAACCCGATCTTGATTATCACTGTTTGCGCCTAAAAATGGGAAGTAAATCTCTGATAAATCTGTCAACGTTTCAGGGGTAGCGTTAACAATTAGAAACGGAACATAAATACCGCCTCCTGTCAAGAGATTAGTAAAATTAGCCGTTTGATTATCTTCAACTTGTAAACTAATTTCTAATATTTGACGGGATAAAGCAGCATCTCGATAACCCTCTTCTCCTGCCATTATACCATTAATAGTACCTGTTAAATCATCAACTTCATAAAAGCCAACAAAGTTATCATAATTAGCACTTCGACTAACTAAAAAGTCAGCTTGAATTTGTTGTCCAGAAAATCCTCGTAAGTCAAATAATTCCCCTTCATTGTCACTTTGGGGGAGATTATTGGGGTCATTGGTTTCGATAATGGGCTCGGTACTACTAGGAACTAAATTATCAGTAACATCGGGAGTAATATCTGGTTCATTTTCTGCTTCAGAGTTGTTATTTTCTCCTTCAGTAGCAGGAGTTACTTCATTATTATCGGGAGTAGATTCAATAATAGGTTCAGAATTATTTGCATTGGAGAAGAAGAAATTATCGGAAGTTAAGCTATCTGCATCTATATTTCTGAGAACAGCAACAGACTGATCAAAAACAGTAATAATCGTGTCATTATTCTCTTGAATAGTATCCCAAGATATTCCGCGATCACTGTAATCAAAACTGGTATTGAGGAAGCTAATAATATCCCCTTCTAAGAGATCGAAGTCAGTAATAATATTAGGTTCAGTGGGTAGTAATTCTTCATCGGTAATAATAACAAAAGTATCCTTATCTTTTCCCCCTGTTATTGTATTATTACCTTCACCTGTTCCCACATAAAACGTATCTTCTCCTTTTCCTCCAATGAGACGGTTATTGTTTCCTGCAAAGACAACATCATCATCGCTTCCTAGGTCAATTCTATTGCTTCCTTTTGCCACAGATACGTCAACAAAGTCATTACCTGAACTGGTAAAAAGAATCTGATTGTCACCATCAAAATTGAATCCATTATCAGGATCAACGGAGTCAATAGTGTCATCCATAGAAGTACCAAAAACGGTCTTAGGTAAGGGATCGGGTAAAGGGTTATTTTCCATTGGATTAACAATAAATTCACTAACAATTTTGGGTTTACGAGAAAGGATGTTATCAATATTTAAAAGTAACTCGTTTTCATCATAAGCTTCAATTCCGTAGGTTATCACCCTCAATTGCTGTGTTTGGGGGTCAATATCGAACTCTGTCCAACCATAGGTATGACCAACAAAATAATCACCTTGTAGTAAGGTGGCATCAATTAATCCTTCAGCTTGGGGTAAATTATTATTCAGTCCCAAAGGATCAAATCCTAACGGGGTTAATAGACTATCATTGACAATACTTTTAACAAAATCATCTTTATCATTAATAATGTCATCGGTATCCGGGGCAATGGGTAGGGAATTATAGAAAGTTTGTGACTCAGAATTACCCGCAGTAAAGAGATTACCTAATAATTCTCCAGTCGGTGCATCAAAAGCAACCGCACCGGTGGTTATTTCAAACGCATTGGTGGCAATTTGTTCCCCTTCCGCTTCTTCTTGGTAGGTGAGATTATTAACAAACGTAGTGTGAACGTCAGCAGCTACAAAAACGACATTATTGATCCTATTTTCGTCTATAAATTTGAGGATTTCGGTGCGTTCTTTTCCATACCCTTCAAACGCATCCGTATTGATACCTGGAAAGATATTTTGTATGGGTTCAGGAACCATCACAAATTTCCAAGTTACTCCGTTATTGTCTGCGTCTAATAAGTCTTGTTTCAGATCAGACAGTTGGACACTTCCTAATAAGGTACGATCTTCGGTTAACGACTGATTTAAAACGTCCAAGCGATCGCCTGTATCTAAAAAGTTTGCTGGTCCGTCTAACCCTTCATCCCGAAAAGAACGAGTATCTAAGACAAAGACAGCAGCATCACTCCCATAGTTTTCATAGCGATAGAGTTTCCGTTCCCCGTCAAACCGTTCGTCCCCTACATCCCCATAAAATTCGTCTCTGAGAGGGTTATATTCTTGGAAGGTTTGCAGACCATTTTCAAACAGTTCCGTGTCATTGATCAACCCTTCTGTTTCGCTGAAGCGATCATCGGTATCTGCGTTGGCCCCACCGGCAAAGTCATTAATAACTTCATGATCGTCGATGGTTGCAAGGATGGAAGTATTGGCCCGTAACTCCTCCCAAAAGTTGAACCCAAAACGGGAGTCATACACCTCGCTATGTTTGGCCCGATACTCTTGTATCGTCTCTGCTTGTTGTTTGCGGGTTCCATCGGGGTTTTTCACTGCATCGGAGGGGATATCTGCATAGATGGTGTCCCCATGTTCAACGAAAAAGTCCAGATTCCGATCAACTGCATTGGCGATCGCAGGATAAGGGGCCAACTCACCTCTCCAGTCTCCACTGACTCCAAAGGTTAACCCTGCTTTGGTTCCCAGTTCCGCAGTCGTCTTAAACTCTCCTGTAGCGGTGTCTCCGGCTGCATCTGTCACACGGTAGTAGTATTGAGTATTGGAGGTTAAGTTCTCAATTTGTACCTTAACAGGAAGGGTGGGATCCGTGACGGTGAGGGTTTCCGTTGCGATGACGGATGAGAAGTTAGCATCGGTGGAATATTCAATGGTTACGTCTCCTGTGAAGGTACTTCTGGCCCATAACACTGTACTATTTTGGGTAGTGTCACCGCTTGCAATACCATTAATAAGGGAGTTGGGAATAGGGTTACGGGGATTATATCCGTTGGTTTCTAACTTAAAGAAGGGTAAAGTTTCGCTTAAATCTTCTAAATCGATGTATTTAAAATTGGTATTAAAATTCTGAATTTCTCCATCTTCTGGATCTTGAAATACGGTTGCATCTTCGTTTGATCCATCGTGAACCACTAACAGTCCATGAGGAAATTTATCTCCTAACGCAACGTTGATAATATCGGCCCCGTCAGATTCTTCTACTCCATCGATTTCGTTATCTTCTCCTACGACAAAGTTACCTAAATAAGAATTACTTCCCCCACGATCATATACAGCAAAGGAACTGTCTCCTTGACTGGACGCAAGTAAATAACCGTTGCCATTTTCACCATAATAAATGGTTAAACCTTCTACATCTGCGGTTAGGTTACTATTAGGATTAAGATCCTTTACCCTATCAACAATTGTTCCTGTATTACTGCTATCAGGTTCGGCATAAAATTTCCAGATTCCGACTTCTTCTTGTCCTACATATAAATATCCTAATTCTCGATCAACCACCATTCCTTCGACTTGTGCATCTTCTACTTCTCCCCCATCAGGAATAGGAACAGATAAGGTACGAATAATTTCAGCCGTAATGTTACCTTGTCCATCTGAGGTTAACGCTAACTGTGCAATTTGATCGCCATCTGCTTGTGAAATAAAGGTATATACGTCTCCTGTGACGGGACTGGTATAAGTGGCTAAACCATAAGCAGTTGCTTCTCCATCATCGACCCCAAAAATGCTTTCTAAAATATTAGGAGATGTGATGTCTGTTAATTGTTGAGTCGTAGGGTCAATTTCAAAGATAGCTAAGGTATCATTACGGCGATCGCTAACCACTGCAATATCTATACTTTCCCCATCTAAGTTAAACCCATAAACCAGGTCTACGTTGTTATAACGAATATTATCGGGAGCAATTTTTTGTATTTCTTGTCCGTCTAGATCATAAACAGCTAATCCTCCATTTTTTAATGTGGTAATCACAAAGCTTTGTTCGACATCATCAGGATGAATATAAATGGCAGGATCATCAGAGTCTGAACCTTCCACTACATTTGGATCAGTAGGATCATCGTAACGAATCTCTGAAGGTGTTTCTACAGTTGGCGTAACAAAAGGAATAGAATTAATATCTAATTCAAAGGCTGCAAATTGAGTAAACTGACTATCATTGAAATTGTTATCACTGACCACAATTAAAGACTGATTACCATTAGCTAACGTAGGTCCAAAAGCTAAAGCTTCGCTATTATCCAAGGTTATACCTAAATCATCAAAATCAAATAAGAGACGTTTCTCAGCAACCGCATCTACATCAAATAGACCATTATTAGGATTATCAAGATCAACGGCTAAACTATCGAACTGACTAATATCTGTTGCCCCCTGTAAAGTAACTTCATATAAGCGAATATTGTTACCCACCCCAACAGCAAATGATCGTTCTAACGCCAAGAAAGTTCCTGTATTATCAATAGCGAGTAATTCCACTAACCCATTATCAGCAAACCCACCAGGAGGGTTAAAATCATTAGGAATGGGATCAGTAAAATATAAAAATTCTTTGCCAGTTTCACCTGTTTTTAGGTCATATTGTAGAATTCTGACAGCACTTTCTTCTTCCACGGTTGAATTAGTTCCGTCTTGCCATAACGCATTTTCTACAGCCGTATATAAATAACGTTCATCAGGAGTGATGGTTAAACTTTCAAACGCCTGATTATTACGAATCCCACTACTTTGAGCGGCTGTTGGTAAAAATTTATCAGGAACAGGTAACGTATTAAATTGTTGTCCAGATAAGGAAAACTCATTGACAAATGGATCGAGTAAGGTATTCGCATTTCCTTCTGAAGAAATAAATAAAGTTGCCCGCGAGGTTAAGGCAATCCCTTCTGGATCAATACCATTATTAATAAAAGGGTTGCCGTCTTCATTTAATAAAGTGGTAACCCCGTTAAAATTAATATCACCATCGTCTAAACTACCGTCGCTTAAATCAATCCCTAGGGTATAAAAACGAGCATCATTGAACTGACTGCGATCATCAGATAAACCATAATAAACGCCATTAAATTGATCATAAGCTAACCCTGATATACCACCAAAGTTAGTCCCTTCAACAGTAAACCCAGTTTCAAAATTAACATCACCAATAAAGTTGATACTTTTAACGGTTTTTCGAGTTGAATCAATCATAGTTTTTTCCACCTTGACATCTGTATAAACTAAACGATGATCTGAACTAGGAAAGGGAAAATCTCCCACTAAATCAAATAAAGAATCCTCAGCAGGTGGCCAGAAAACACCAGCTTCCGTAATTTCTAAATTGTGAGAAGGTAATACATAATCAACCCGTAAATTACCAGGGTTATTATCAGCAAAATCTGCTGTATCAAACTTAGAATCACCTAAATGACTATTATTAATATTCCCTTGTCTAATAGCAGCATCAATACCTCCCTCACTTTCAGGAGTAACCGCAGTATTAATATAAGGATTATCTAATAATTGATTAATGGCATTATTAACACTATCCCCATCAAACGGATCAGCATTTTGATCCCCTGCAATCACAAACTTTTCCCCTACTTTTAACCCCCCAAAGTTACCATCATCATCATAGATATAACCACCCTTTCCAGGAGTGATATAATCAGCCCAAAAGCGTATTTCATCGTGATTTCTTCTACCATTTCTATCCTCATCTCCATCAAATACCGGAGGAGTGGGATGACTGACTAAAAAGTGTACTGTTTCCCCATTTATTAATAAGGGTAAATCCCAATGATTCTTAGAAGATAAACGAAAATTATTTAACTCTTCCTCGGAATAATAAGACTCGCCAGTTGCTGGATCAGTAGGTAATAAAGCATTCGGCATATCCTTCCATAAAAAGGTCTGAAATGTCCGAACATTACTAAAGTCAATGGGATACTTTGAATAAACCGCCATGCCAAATTGACCAGGAAAATTGCCGAAACCAAAGGCATCATTTCCATAGCCAAACTCCCCAGGATTTGTAACAATTTCTCCATTGTTATCTAAGTCAAATCCAGAGGCAATTCCTGTGTTAGATGGAGCAACATAGAAATAAGGGTAATCAATGGAATTAACCCCATTTTGACTAATGTTTAAATAGTTATTGCTAAAAAGCTGTGCTGCACCTGCCACCCCATCAAAATCAAATTCGTTAATTAAAATAACATCAGGATTAACTCGTTGAATAATCTCAGCAACGGTTTTACCCTGTTCATTGTTAGGAGTGAATAAATCGGCAATTAATTCCCCCTGAGTATTACGGTTTAAAGAAGCATTGAAAGTAGCAAAACGAATCATAATTGTAATAGTTAAAGGTTAGGAAAAACTCCAAGTTAAAACAGCCGAAAACCTCAAAAAAAGGTCAGCTACTTTCCCTTGATAACTAAATTTAATTGCACAAAGCTAGGCAGGTATTTCAACAAATACCTGATAGTATTCACAAGTTTTTAATATTTAAAATTTACAATTAATAACCTCGCATCTTTTCATTAAAAATAAGTAAATTTGCGGTTAAGTTTTGGTAAAACACTAAGTTTGATTGCTGAAAACTGCCCTAAATAAAGAAGATTAAGTCGTATTTATTAAAAAGTTAAGAGACTAATAAAAAAATATTAAGTTAACACTAATCCTTAAAAATACGCAAAATGATTTGACAAAAATTAATAAATCAATATATTTTTATATGTGGGTTCGCTAATCCAAATTGAAATGATGTTTTTTCAGGAAACGCAGGAAAATTAATACCTTCCTGCGCTCAGGGGATTACTTTGTCTTTTCATGACAATAATTCCCCCTTAACTTCTTAATTATCTTTATTTTAGCAGGAGCTTACTCAATGCTTCTGTTCAACTTGATCATCCTGAAAAATTTCTATCCAATTGGTACCAAAATCTACAAAAAATAAGCATAGGGAAAGCGATTAAATATGGCTAAGAGTGTAATATTCATTCACCCTGATGGAACAACTCCATCTCATTTTGCAGCAGGCCGTTTTGCTTCTGTTGGGCCAGATGGTCGACTTAATTGGGACGAGATGACCAATGCCGGGGTTTATCTGGGACACATGGATGATAGCATCGTTGGAACCTCTAATGGTGGTGCCGTCGTTCATGCCTACGGGATAAAATCCCATCGGGGTAGCTACGGTTTAGACGAAGAAGGGAACCCTTACACTTCCCTTTCCGGCAGAGAAGGCATGACCATTATGGAAGAAGCCATTGAAGCCGGCAAAGCGACAGCCGTCATTAACTCAGGCTTTATTGCTGAACCGGGGACTGGGGTATTCCTTGCCGATGTAGAAAGTCGTCGTGCTGTTTTTGAAATCACCGCAGAAATCGTGGAATCTGGGGTGGATGTCATTATGGGAGGTGGTGAAATTCACTATCTTCCCGTGGGTACAGTAGGACGCTTTGGGGAAGAGGGACAGCGTACAGATGGGCGTAACCTCATCGAAGAAGCAGAGGCCATGGGTTACACCGTAGTTTACACCCGTGAAGACTTAGAAAATTTACCCCCTGATACCCAAAAAGTATTAGGGGTTTTTGCTGCAGAAGACACCTATAACGACACCACGGAAGAAAGATTAAAAGAGCAAGGTTTCGTTGACGAAGACGGTAACTTAATCTATTACGGGCAACCAGGAAACGAAAATCCCCCCACCGTTGCCGAGATGTTGCAAGCAACCCTCGACTTAGATCGTTTCCGCAACCCTGAAAACGGGATGTTTGTGGTATTAGAAGAAGAAGCCACCGACAACTTCGGCAACAACAACAACGCAGGGGGAACCATCGAAGCCGTTTTACGGGCCGATGCAGCCATTGGCGTTGCTAAAAATTACGTCGATAACACCAACCCCGATACCTTAGTCATCACGGCTGCTGATAGCGATGGCGGTGGTTTAGAAACGGATGATCGCTCAGGGGAAACCGTTGGTACCACAAGAATACAGCCTCCCTTCGATACCAGAGTCCCCTACGACGGAACCACCGGCAACGACACCGCCCCCTTCAAAACCGGTGCGCCGGATGCCAATGGGGATAACTTTGAATTTGGGGTGTTATGGTCCGGTGGCCCCGACGTTGCAGGCAGTATTGTCTCCAAAACCTACGGTGTCAACGCCGAAAAGCTACCCGCCACCATCGATAACACAGGGATTTATCGCTTGATGTACGAAACCCTGTTTGAAGAAGCGTTAGACGCGCCAGCAGGGGTTCCCGACGATTTCAACGAGATTCCCCCTGCCCCCGAACCTACCCAAAAGACCGGTAACGTCATCTTTATTCACCCAGACGGAACCAGTCCCTCCCATTACGCCGCAGCCAGATTTGCTTCCGTCGGTCCCGATGGTCGCTTAAATTGGGATAAGATGACCGATGCTGGCGTTTATCTCGGTCACATGGACGATCGCCTAGTGGGTACCTCCAACGGTGGGGCAGTGGTTCATGCCTACGGGATTAAGCCCCATTCCGGTAGCTACGGTTTAGACGAAGAAGGGAACCCTTATACCTCCCTTTCCGGCAGACGAGGCATGACGGTGATGGAAGAAGCGATCGCAGCCGGTAAGCCTACTGCTGTGATTAACTCAGGCTTTATCGCTGAACCCGGCACCGGCGTATTCCTGGCCGATGTAGATAGTCGTCGGGATGTGCAACAAATCACCCTAGAAATCGTCGAATCTGGGGTCGATGTCATCATGGGAGGGGGTGAAATCCATTATCTTCCTGTGGGTACAGTAGGACGCTTTGGTGAAGAAGGGATACGGGAAGACGGACGTAACCTAATCCAAGAAGCCGAAGCAATGGGTTACACCGTTGTTTATACCCGTGAAGACTTAGAAGGGTTATCGGCTGATAGCGAGAAAGTTTTAGGGATTTTTGCGGCTGAAGATACCTACAACGATACCGATGAAGAGTCATTAAAAGAACAAGGTTTTGTTGACGAAAACGGCGATTTAATCCTTTATGGACAGCCAGGGAACGAAAATCCCCCTACGGTTGCCGAAATGTTACAAACAACGTTAGGACTCAATAAGTTTGCCCAAGCTCAAGATGGCTTTTTCATCGCCTTAGAAGAAGAAGGTTCCGATAACTTCCCCAATAATAATAATAGTGCTGGTGGCGTTGAAGCTATCTTACGGGCGGATGCAGCTATTGGTGTGGCTCAAGACTTCGTTAAAAATGTTAATCCTAATACCCTAGTGTTAACCACTGCTGATAGTGATGCCGGCGGTTTAGAAGTGGATGATACCTTTGATGCTGAAACCGTAGGTACGGTTGGCACTCAAGCTCCTTCTGGCATCGAAGTTCCCCGCGATGGAGTCAGAGGAAACGATACGGAACCCTTTGTTACGGGCGCACCGGATGCCGATGGGGATATTTTTAACTTTGGTATTGCTTACGCGAGTACCACGGATGTCGCTGGTAGTATTGTTTCCAAGGCATTCGGTTTAAATTCTGATAAGTTGGCCGCCACGGTGGACAACACCGATATGTACCGTCTCATGTACGAAACTTTATTCGGGGTTAATCCTGACAGCATCGCCACCTTAGTTGGTTTCTCCTCTTTACCGGCCGATACCTTTGAACCTGGACTTGACGGGGGGTCTGGAAATTCCATTAGTTCTGGCAACCGTCCTACACCCTTTGATGAGCAACCGGTACAAGGGTTTAGTGGGGTACAATTTGCCGAAGATGGTAACTATTGGTTCTTATCTGATAACGGTTACGGTTCAAAAGCCAATAGTGACGATTATCTCCTGAGAATCTTTAAAGTTGATCCCAACTTCCAAACCGCAGACGGTGGCAACGGAGCAGCAGAGGTTTTAGACTTTATTCAACTGTCTGATCCTAACGATTTTATTCCCTTTGATATTGTTCAAGAAGGCACCACCGACAGACTGTTAACCGGTGCCGACTTTGACGTTGAATCCATTGTCGTCACAGACGATCGCATTTGGATTGGGGAAGAATTTGGCCCTTATCTGTTGGAATTTAACTTAGACGGGGAATTACTCAGCGCACCTATTGCTACCCCTAACTTTGTCGAATTTGATACCTTAAACGGTCAACCCCCATTAGTTATTGCTCATCGGGGTGCTAGTGGAGAGCGTCCGGAACATACCCTAGAAGCCTATGAACTCGCCATTGAACAGGGTGCCGACTTTATCGAACCTGACTTAGTGGCAACGAAGGATGGCGTATTAATTGCTCGTCATGAGAACGACTTAGCCAGAGTCCGTTTAGATAGTGATGGGAATATTGTTTTCGACGAAAATGGTGATCCCATTGTTACCTCTGAAAGCACCAACGTTGCCACCTTTGAGAAATTCAGCGATCGCTTAACGGTTAAATCTGTCGATGGTAGTCTGGTTGGGGGTTGGTTCTCCGAAGACTTCACCTTAGCTGAAATTAAGGAATTACGGGCCCGTGAACGAATTCCTGGAACCCGTCCCGATAACACGGCATTCGACGATCAGTTTGAAATTCCTACCCTTGCAGAAGTCATTCAACTGGTTAAACGGGTTGAAGCCCAAACCGGTAAGAAAATCGGGATTTATCCTGAAACCAAGCATCCTACGTTCTTCGCAGAGGAAGGGACTCATGTCGATGGAACCCCTATCGATATCAATTTAGGGGCTACCTTAGTTTCTACGTTAATAGCAGAAGGCTTTACCGATCCCGATCGCATCTTTATTCAATCCTTTGAAGTTGCCAACCTGATTGAATTACAAGAGACGATTTTACCCTTCTTCTCCACCTTCTTCGGTGCAGAAATCGTTGATATTCCCTTGGTTCAACTCTTTGGGGATACAGATGATGCCTTTATTAACGAAGCTGGTGGCGGTTTTTCTGTTCCTTATGACATCGTTTATAACTTCTCTCAAGAAGACTTTGATGCAGACGATGCCTTAGCAACCTACGGGGACTTAGTTAACCTAGTTCCAGACTTTGGCCAAGATGTTACCGGCGATGATATCCCAGATACCACCTATCAAGATTTAGCCACCGCCGAAATTTTCGAGTACATCGGACAAGCTTATGCAGAAGGTGTCGGTCCTTGGAAAAATAGTTTCCTCCTCCGAGAATCTATCGACGAACCCGTTGATGGTAATGGGGACGGTGTTGCTGAAATCACCTCTCAACTCACTGGGGAAATTCGTCCTTATATTGAGTGGGCCCACAATGCAGGGATGCAAATTCATCCTTACACCCACCGTAACGAAGAACGTTTCTTAACCTTAAATGCTGATGGCACTCCTCAAACTCCTGCAGAGGAACTTGAGCAATTATTTAACTTAGGGGTAGATGGTATTTTCACTGACTTCCCCGAAACTGGGGCAATGGTACGGGATCAATTAGCCGATATGGAAGTGCGATCGCCTGATAACCCGGCGGTATTAGAAGGGGATGCAGTGGCTAATTTAAGCCGTTCTCGCGGTTATGAGGGGTTAGGCTACAGTCCTGATCGCATGACCCTTTATCCTCTCTTAGAAGGGAGTGTTGCTGGTGATCCGGATAATGCGTTACGCATCTATAAGTTCGATGTGGCAACAGCCAGCTTTGCTGATGAGTTAGCGGGTTACTACGAATTAGCTGATCCTAGTCATGCGATCGGTGATATGACCCCCATCAACGATTACGAGTTCATCGTTATTGAACGGGATGGCAACCAAGGAGAAGATGCGGCCTTTAAGAAACTGTTTAAGGTTGATCTGTCTCAAGTGGACGAAAACGGCTTTGTTGAAAAGACCGAATTAGTGGATCTTCTCAATATTGCTGATCCCGATGACCTGAATAATGATGGTGAAACCACCTTTAGTTTCCCCTTCGTTACCATCGAGGATGTTCTCGTTTTAGACGAGCAAACCCTGTTAGTGGCTAACGATAATAACTATCCTTTCTCTATTGGTCGCGGTCCTGATATCGACAACAACGAGATCATCAAGATCCAGTTACAGGAACCCTTAGACGTTGATCCCCGTGTGGGCATGATTTCTGAGGTGGGTTTAACTGTGGATAAGACCACCGTTACTGAGGATGCGGACACCTATACCCTCACCTTTACTCTGGATGAAGCAGCCCCAGAAGGCGGTTTACGGGTGGTTTGGTCACAGATGGACTCTGATGGTGCTTTTGGAGATATCGAATTTCCGCCCACTTTAAGCAACGCCAGCAACTTAGAACAGTTAGACCCCAGAGGGGACGAATTAGCTCGTTCTGCCATCACTATTGATGAAGGAGCAACCTCTGCCACTGTTACCTTTACCACTGTGGCAGATGAAGTTACCGAAGGAGATGAAACCACTACTTACACCTTAATTGATGACATTGGTTATGCCCCAACTGCTGAGATCAGTGTCATGGTAACTATCCAAGATACTTCTGTGGAACCTATTGAAGTTCCCACTATGGTACGGGGTACGTCTGGTGCTGATTTCTTCGACACCGAAAATCCTGGAGACAGTGGATTTATCGGTGATAATCAACTGCTCTTTGCAGGGTCTGGTGATGACTTTGTAGATGTTAGTTTCGCCCCTGGTGGTTCTCGCAGTCGCCTTGACTTAGGTAGTGGTGATGACCTCCTTTTTGCCGGTAGCAATAACCGCATCATTGCTGGTTCTGGGGATGACACCTTATTCCTCGGTTCCGGTGAAGGTAATAATGTTGTCACGGGTGGTTCAGGAATGGATCAATTCTGGCTCACTACAGATGACCTGGATTTACCCGCCAATGCTAATACCATCACTGACTTTACCATTGGTGAGGATGTGATCGGCTTTGGTGCAACGGATCTCAGCTTTGACGATTTGATGTTAACGCAAGATGGTTTAGATACCACCATCAATGGGTTAGGACAAGATTTAGCTGTCTTACGACGCATTGATTCTGCTGATTTAAGTGCATCTGATTTTGTTTTCGCTTAATTAATTTGATTGGGGGTAATTGAAGCATTACCCCCTAAAACATTTGAGGGGTGCGATTCGTAAAACGCACAAAGTTGGAAATACAGTTCCATCTCAAACAATTCTGCACACACTAATAAGAAGGTAATTGAAATCATGGCCAAGAATGTCATTATGATTGTCGGTGATGGTATGGGCTGGGAAATGGTTCGTGCTGCTGCCATTGCCAAACAAATTGACGAAGGACACCAAGGAAATACTTTAGAGGATTTCTATACAGAGGGTAGGGGCGAAGGACTGAGCTTTCAAGAACTAGAAGGCTACACCAATGCCACGACTTATTCAACAATTATTGACGGCAATCCTGGCAACTCAGCCCTTGAGGGAGACCCTAGAGACCGCGTTACTGGTGAAGGCGAACTGCGCGAAGGATTTACCCTGCCAAGGGATTCAGATGATAGCTCAACTGGCTTCGATCCTAGCTTTAACCCCTATGCCAATGAAGACTTTCCAGGGGTAGGTAATCTCGTTGGTTATGATCCTCAGCAAGGCGGTCCTCAACCTTGGATTCAAGGTTCTAACCCGGAATACATCAAGCAAAACTTTACTGACTCTGCTGCTGCTGGTACGTCTCTCTATTCGGGAGTTAAGACATTTGCTGGAGCTTTGGGGGTTGACATTTTCGAGCAACCAGTGGAAACCATTCTCGAAACTGCCAAAGCACAAGGAAAAGCTACAGGTACAGTTTCTAGCGTTCCTTTTAGCCACGCCACCCCTGCTGCACCTGCGTCTCACGTTAACAACCGAGGTAAGCTAGATGATGGCATTCCTGAAGGTGCTTTAGAGGGAGAAGAATTTGAGGCTGGTGATAGCGTCACCCAGCAAATGCTGTTGGAAGTACAACCCGATCTGATTCTCGGTGGTGGTCATCCTCTCGACTACAACAACACGGATTCAGAAATTGGTGGCGAGCTTAACTTTAGATTTATTGCCGAGTCTACCTATGAGGAACTAAGTAATAATCCCGATGGCGATAATCTCTATGGCTACAATTTTCTAGAGCGCAATCCTAATGCTGGAGAGACTTTATTAGAGGCAGCAAGAACACTTAATCCAGAAGATGGCGATCGCTTGTTCGGTCTTTATGGAGCTAGAGGACAAAACGGCAACTTGCCCTTACTAACCGCAGACAGCGACTACAGTAACACTGGCTTAAATACTTTTTCCCATCGCTCTTCTCAACGGGCAGGAGAAACTCCCGATCTCAATCGTCCGCTGATGCCTGGCGAAACAATACAAGACTTCATTGCTCGCGAAGTCGATGAGAATCCTACCCTAGCTGAAATGACAGCAGCCTCTTTAGAGTTTCTCAGCAAAGATGAAGATGGTTTCTTCCTTTCTGTAGAACAGGGTGATATGGACTGGGTACTCCATGACAATAATATGGATAATTTACTCGGAACATTTAGAGATATTGACGAGACTGTCGAAGTCACAGTTGATTGGATTGAGGAAAATGGTGGTTGGGAAGAGAATCTCTTAATCGTGACAGCCGATCACGACCACTACATGACCCTAACCGATGACTTCCCTGCTCTTTACCGAGAGTACGGGGGTGAAGCTCTAACTACTGCTTTCGATTCTGCTACTGCTGGTCATTACTTTGGCTCTGACCCTGAAGATAAGTATCAGTGGGGTTCTCACTCTAACCGTCCCGTTCCCGTTTACTATCAAGGTGCTGGTTCTGAAGTCCTAGATGGTTTTATTGGTGAAGGTTTTGAAAGCTATGGTGTTGAAGTACCAGGTATTCCCGACCATGTAGATTTGGTACACTTGGCACAAACAGCACGCACTGCCATTTTACAAGAAGAAACCCCCGAAGTTCCCACTATCGAAGTTCCCACTATGGTTCGCGGTACTTCTGGTGATGATTTCTTCGACACTGAAGATCCTGGAGACAGTGGATTTATCGGTGATAACCAACTACTGTTGGCTGGTGGTGGTGATGACTTTGTTGATGTTAGTTTCTCTGCTGGTGGCGATCGCAGTCGTCTTGATCTCGGGAGCGGTGACGACATCATTTTTGCTGGTAGCAACAACCGCATCATCGCTGGTTCTGGTGATGACACCCTATTCCTCGGTTACGGTGAAGGGGATAACGTCGTTACTGGTGGTTCAGGTATGGATCAATTCTGGCTCACCAACGATGACATTGATGTACCTGCTGAAGCAAATACCATCACTGACTTTACTATCGGTGAAGATGTAATTGGTTTTGGTGCCACCGACCTCAGCTATGACGACTTAACTTTAACTCAAAATGGTGCAGATACCACCATTAATGCGCTCGGACAAGATTTAGCTATCTTAAGAGGCATTGACTCTAGCGAGTTGAGTGCATCGGACTTTGTGTTTGCTTAATCATTTTTTGGGGTGGGTAATACCTACCCTTTTTTTAATGCTTAATTTTCGGGATTTTTTGTGATCACAGAAAATTCCGAAATGGTGATCAAGAAACTCGACACATACTACCTAGCGGTGTCTTTCTTGTCTCACAAAAACAAGATTAATCAAGAATTTCGTATTTCTTTAAATTCATCAAATTTCAACAAAAGTGTATTTTAATTATGTTTCGTATTAACCCTTATTTACAACAGCCGTCTAGCGAGGGAACTTACATCACTTGGTTCACTGAAGACAATATTTCGAGTGAAGTATCAATCACCGGACCAGGATTAAACTCGCCCTTAACTTTTACTATTAACCCCACATTTGAGCCAGTTCTTAGTTACACTGATGCTGAATTAAATCAAGAGATTGATGGTTTAGAATCGGGATCGTGGTTGCTTGGCAATGAAAACTACAAGCATACTGTAGATATAAGGGATCTCTTGCCGGACAGCACCTACCAATATTCGGTAACGGTTGGAGATGATACTTTTGAATCTAGCTTTGAGACAGCCCCTACGGCTGAAGACTGGGATGAAATTCGCTTTGTGGTGCTTTCAGATAGCGAAACTGAACCTCGCGGTCGAGTTAACCGTCGTGACTGGCAACAGGGAGCTTTAGAGGCAGACTCTTTACCCCGTCCAAATACAGAAGATAGTCTTTGGGCGGAGACTTTTGGGGTTTCTGGCGATCGCCTTAACTATCCTTTAACAGAAAATGCTGGTTACAGAAACAATCTGGAAATTATCAACAGCCGAGAACCGGACTTTATGATGATGCCAGGAGATTTAATTCAAGGGGGTGGCTATCAACCGGCTTGGGATGAATTTTTCCGTCATAATGCGGGTGAGTTTGATAGTGGTTTGTCTGAATACCCCATCCTACCGGCTTTAGGAAACTGGGAAAACTTTGGCGCACTCAACGGAGGTTATGGAACTGACCCAGACGGACGGTATGGCCCTTTATTCGGTCGCCAAAAATATCATGTTTATTTCGATGCGCCAGACAATGGCACTCCTGAACATCAAGATAATTACTATCGTACTGATTACGGACCCATAACCATTCTCACTCTCGATAGTTCCAACGGCGAACCCGATGATAACCGCAACAATTATGGTGGGGAAGGACAACCCCCTCAAATTAGCGGTCAAGAGTACACCGGACCTGGAACGGATACCCAAGAGAACATCACCCGCGAACAGTATGAAGCAGCCGGCGGGACTGACTTAGCAGACTTCAACCCTGGTAGTCCTCAATGGAATTGGGTTATAGAACAGTTAGAATCGGCTCGCGAACAGGGACAAATCATCTTTGCACAGTTCCACCATGCTCCTTACTCTAACGGGACTCATGGCCTACCGATGAATCATGAAGATTCTTCGGGTCAAGGGGGAACGCCCATGCGTCAATATCAATCTCTGTTTGAGGAATATGGTGTGGTAGCGGTTTTCTCTGGTCATAGCGAAATGTTCGAGCGTAGCTTTGTCGATGAAGATAACGACGGAGAAGGGGTTTACTACTACGATGTGGGGGTTGCTGGAGATGGAATGCGTGGACAACGCACCGACGCAGACGGAAATCTCCTCAACTACAACCAGTTTAGCCAATGGACTGCCGACCAAAACGAAGCAGAATTATGGCAAGAGGTCGATGGTGTCCTTCAGAATGTAGCTGGAGGTAAGCACTACGGACACCTAGAAGTTAACTTAAAAAATCTGGAGGAAGAGAACCAAACACAGATTACCTTCACGCCTGTTTATAGTTTTCCCCTTCTCGATGCCAACTACAATCTAATCGATACCGAGCGTCGAGTTTATGGTGATGAAATCGTCATCGAACTTGACAATACATCTACAGAACCTTTTACCCTACAAATTCTTCATACTTCTGACCAAGAAGCCGGTATTCCTGCGCTGCAAGATGCCATCGGTTTATCGGCGGTGATGAACGCTTTAGATGATGATTACGATAACACCCTCAAGTTAACGTCTGGGGACTTATTCATTCCTGGGCCTTTCTTCAACGCCAGTCGCAATATTTATGGAGAATTGGGTATTGCAGATATCTTAATTCAAAACGAATTAGGGTGGGATGTTGCAGCCGTAGGTAATCATGAATTTGATGCCGGCCCTGGTGTGTTTGCCACTTTAATTGCCCCTGATGCCACGATTCAAGGGGTGGGTATTGATGCCAATACAGGCTATACAGGAACCGCGTTCCCCTATCTGGCTACTAATCTAGACTATTCTACCGATAGCTCCGATTTAAAAGATTTCGTCGTACCGGATGGTGAAGCACCGACTCCCAATAGTTTAGCCGGTAGTGTGGTTATGGAAATAGGGGGAGAAAAAATCGGGGTTGTGGGTGCAGTCACGCCTATTTTGCCCCAAATTTCTAATATTGGCGGAATTACTATGCTAACGGATAGCACAGTCACCGCGATCGAAGATCAAGCACAAACCATCGCCGACAGTGTACAACCAGTAATCGATGATTTAGTGGCACAAGGCATCAATAAGGTTGTCTTGATGACACACCTACAACAATTTGAGATTGAACAAGCGTTGGCTGGCAAACTTAGCAATGTAGATGTGTTGATGGGGGGTGGAAACCACCGAGTCATGGCCAATGATGACGACATCTTACGACAAGATGAAATTCAAACCTCTCCCCAACTCCTTGAACCCTATCCCCAAGTCTTCCAAGATGCGGATAATAATCCCATTTATTTAGTTAACACAGCAGCCAATTATCGTTATTTGAGTCAATTAATCCTAGAATTCGACGCTGATGGTGTGATTACCAAAATTGGAGATGAAAGTGGTACATTTGCCACGGATATTGCTGGCGTTAACCGTCTTTATGATGAAGACATTACCACCTTTGACCAAGTTAAAGCGGTAGCAGACGCAGACGTAGTGGATATTGTCGATAACTTAGGTGGGTTTATTAACTCCCAAGATGGCAATATCGCTGGTAACACTGCAGTTTATCTCAATGGCGTTCGCGGAAGCGTACGAACGGAGGAAACCAACCTAGGAAACCTTACGGCTGATGCCAATCTCTGGTACGCTCGTCAATATGGCTTAGATATCGATATTTCCGTGAAAAACGGGGGTGGTATTCGGGATCATATCGGGGTTTCCTTCATTGAAGGAGGTACCAACGAATTAATTCAATTACCTCCCCAACCTAACCCAGACGTGGGTAAAGAGCAAGGGGACGTTTCTCAACTGGATATCAGTAACTCCCTTCGGTTTGATAATAAACTGTCAGTGGTTGATATTTCTGTTCAAGGAATTAAAGATTTAGCGGAGCATTTGGTGGCTGCGTCTCAACCCGGTGCAACGCCTGGACAGTTTGGACAAGTAGGTGGTTTTAGTTTCAGTTACGATCCTGATCATACTGCCATTGTCTTTGAACGAAATGCGGATGGAGATGCGACTGGGGTTCAAGTTGCCGGCGATCGCATTCTTAACCTAGTCTTAGATAAACCCGATGGCACTCAAGAAGTGATTGTCAAAGATGGAGAATTACAAGTTTCCCCAGAACAAACCTACAAAATGGTGATTCTTGACTTCTTGGCCAATGGAGGAGACGGTTATCCCATTTTTCACTTCCAAAATGTCACCCCATTAGAAGATTTAGAGGCTGTATCCCTTCCTGATAATGTCCCTGATTTAGTGATTGCGGGCGAACAAGATGCCTTGGCGGAATATTTGGCTGAATTTCATCCTACAGCCGAAGAAGCCTTTAATGAGGCAGATACCCCTATTGAGGAAGACACCCGCATTCAAAACCTCAATTTCCGTGAAGATACCATCATTGATGAGGTGATTGAACCCACACCAAGTAACGTTTTTGGAACCTCTGGGAACGACTTCTTTGACACAGAAATTCCTGATGACAAGCAATTCATCGGTGATAATCAACTGCTCTTTGCTGGGTCTGGTGATGACTTTGTGGATGTTAGCTTTGCTCCTGGCGGTTCTCGCAGCAGAATTGACTTAGGGAGTGGTGATGACATCATTTTTGCTGGTAGCAATAACCGCATCATCGCTGGTTCTGGGGATGACACCTTATTCCTCGGTTACGGTGAAGGTAACAATACCGTCACAGGTGGTTCAGGAATGGATCAATTCTGGCTCACTACGGATGATATTGACCTACCTGCTAATGCTAATACCATCACTGATTTTACCATTGGTGAGGATGTAATCGGCTTTGGAGCGACGGATCTCACCTTTGACGATTTGATGTTAACTCAAGATGGTGCAGATACTACTCTCAACGCACTAGGACAAGATTTAGCCATCCTACGAGGAGTTGAGTCGACTGACTTGAGTTCGGCTGATTTCGTTTTTGGCTAATTATTTTCTGTGGGGTAGGTATCATAAACATTCAACAGAAACATAGTCATATATAGTCAAGTCGAGACAAATATGTTAAGTTTATTTGTACTCAATTAGAGTCTCCTTGACAAAAATTAATGACTCCTTTGAGTTGCTTAATGGTACAATTAAACCAGACTAATAATGCTCACACTTACATAATACTAAATTAACAAATAATTAAGAATTAGTCGTCAGATAACTTTCCTTCATTTAAGCAATTAATTTATGAGATTAGTTGAGAGACATATTATTCAAAAAAATCATCGGTTTTACCCTGAAATTGACCGACTCTGTTTCTTATCGAAAAATCTCTATAATTATGCTAATTATTTAGTTCGTCAATCTTTTATATTTGAAAATACTTATCGTAACTATAATGATATTCAGAAAAACTTGCAATCACAATCAGACTATAAAGCTATGCCAGCTAAAGTTTCTCAACAGGTTTTGATGATAATTGAGAAAAACTGGAAGAGTTTTTTAGCCGCTAATAACGCTTACAAAGAAACCCCATCAAAATTTAAAGGTCGTCCTCGTCTTCCTGGATATAAACATAAAATCAAAGGGAGAAATGTGGTCGTTTATACGAGACAAGCCATCAGCAAAAAACAACTCTTAAAAGGTCTGATTAATCTCAGCAAAACTGAGATTTACCTAAAAACCAAGGTAGATACTTCAAAAATAAAACAAGTTCGTCTTGTCCCCAGACTTAACCATTATGTGATTGAGGTCATTTATGAAGCAGATAAACAACAATACGAGTTAGAGGAAAATCGTTACGCTAGTATTGATATTGGTTTAAACAATTTAGCTACATTAACTTTCAATCAAGCCGGCATTAAACCGCTCTTGATAAATGGCAGACCGTTAAAATCCATCAATCAATACTATAACAAAGTTAAAAGCGACTTACAATCTCTAGAGAGAGAAAATCCATCAAGCAAGAAATTAAAAAAACTTTGTAATAAAAGAGAATTCAAAATTAATGATTATCTTCACAAAGCGTCTCGTTTGATTATTGATACTCTGATTAATGAGAAAATAGCGACTCTGATAATTGGTCATAATACAGAATGGAAACAGAAAATTAACTTAGGGAGAAGAAACAATCAAAATTTTGTATCTATTCCTTATAATAAGTTAATCGAAATGTTATCTTATAAAGCAGAAATGGTGGGAATAAAGGTAATTATAACCGAGGAATCTTATACATCAAAAGCTTCCTTTCTCGATAACGACTGTCTCCCTGTTTACCAGAAAGACCAAAAAAATCAAGTAACTTTTTCAGGAAAAAGAGTACAAAGAGGTTTGTATCGCGCCAGCAACAGAAAATTAATTAATGCTGATGTTAACGGTTCGTTAAACATTATGAGAAAAGCAGTCCCAAACGCCTTTGGCTATGGGATAGAGGGTGTTGTAGTTCACCCAGTTAGGGTAACACCGACAAAATAAAGGTGTGTCATATTTGACTATATTTTTATGAACTATTACCTACCCCTTTTCTAATCATTTTATTGGTCACTAATTACCCCAATTTTTGTAAAGTCTAATAATCGATGAGCCAATTCTAATTTAGAACACGATTCTATGGTTTGTTGTTGTTCTTTTGCATTAATAAACACAGCTTGATTGGTATTCGCTCCAAAACCGGCTTCTGATTGATCAATAGGGTTAGCCACAATAATATCTAAATTTTTACGTTTTAATTTTTCTAAAGCAGGATTAACAATTTCCCCAGTTTGTGCTGCAAATCCAATTAACATCTGATGGGCTTTTTTAAGGGTTCCTAACTTAGCTAAAATATCCATAACAGGTTCTAATTTTAACTCAGCCGGTAACTCTTTTTTAGGTAATTTATAATTGGTATAATTCGTCGGTTTAATATCAGCTACCGCAGCAGACATGATAATAATATCAGATTCTACTAAATAGGTCATGATTGCGTTTTCCATCTCTTCCGCACTGACCACAGCAATGAGTTTATAATTAGGAGAGATAGGCAGTAATTCTGGGGCAATCGGGCCATGAATTAAGGTGACAATACCACCCCGATCGCTGGCCGCTTGTGCTAGGGCTAATGCCATTTTTCCCGTGGAAGGATTACCCAAAAATCTCACCGGATCAAGGTGTTCTCTGGTTCCTCCTCCACTGATTAAAATTCGTTTCCCTTTAAAATCTTGTTGGCCTTGGGTGTAGGCTAACGACTGTAACTTGGTAATGATTTCTCCTGGTTCAGCCATGCGCCCTGAGCCGGTGCGATCGCAAGCTAATAACCCTGAACCTGGCCCAATACTATGATAGCGGGTATTGCGCCGTAACTGTTGCCAGTTCCGTTGAACCATCGGTTGCTCCCACATTTCTGTATTCATAGCCGGCGCGAGTAAAATAGGACACCGAGAGGCTAAAACCGTATTCGTCAGTAAGTTATCCCCTAACCCATAAGTTAACTTACCCAAGGTATTCGCGGTTAAGGGTGCAATCAAGAATAAATCGGCTTCTTCCCCTAAACTAATATGAAGCGGGCGAGAATGGGTAGCTTGCCAAAAATCTGCATCGGTGTAAGCTGGATGACGGCTAAGGGTGGAAACCGTTACAGGTGTGATAAAACGTTGAGCCGTGTCAGTAAGGATGACGCGAACTTCTGCCCCGGCTTGAAATAAAGAAGAAATAACCTCACAGACTTTATAGGCAGCAATACCGCCACATATGCCTATGAGGACTGATTTAGATTTAAGCATAATTATCGAGATAGTAAGGTCAAAAACCTGGCTTGTTAAAGGAAAAAGCTTCTGGAACAAGGCATAAATCCTTGTTACAAAAACAATTTCTGTTGGCTAGAGCCGAAACTTCTGTTCGATAGAGCCGGAGCGAAGCGAGGAACTTCTGACTTCTGACTTCTGACTTCATTAAGCTTCGTCGTACGCTTCGATATCGAGTAAGTATAGATAGGGTTCTGCTAAATCTTGACGTTGGAATGCGATCGCTCGCAATGTATGCCAATCTTTGAGAGCCTCAAATGGATTGGTATAGTCATCTTGTTCCAGTCGCCTAGCCAGATCCGCTACATCTTGCTCGGTTAACGTAGAAATCTCATGCCCTGTCAAACTTAAGGTTGTCATCCCGCACCTCCTCTGACGCTGCTAATTCTCCCGTCTTTTTTATTGTACCCTGATCTTTTGTCAATCTTAGGGTTATTTCCATTAATCTTATTGTTTCTAGTTGTTTCTACTTTCGCAACATTAGTGTTTCTTAATATTTTCTTGTTTTTTATAAGTTTTATTTATACTTTGCAAAAATTATCATAATATACATATAACTTTACAAATTAATGTAAATACTTATACAATTTTTAACGAATCATAAATATTGCATTGCACCCATAACATCATTATTATGAATACGACTGTGAGCATTTTACGCACCTTAAAGTTAGTCAGTGCGACCGCTTTAACCTGCTTTTCTGTCCTTAGTGGTTTAGCCACTCCTGCGATGGCGCAACTGGGTTCCATTTCAGGAACAAAATTTAACGATCTTGACAAAGATGGCATCAGAGATCCCTTAGAACTGGGTTTATCGGGATGGGACATCCAACTCATTGACTTTGATGGAGATGTCATTGCTACCACCACCACCGATCTCAACGGGGATTACTCCTTTACCCAGTTAGCGCCGGGGCCTTATGTCGTCAGAGAAGTCATGCAACCTGGTTGGGAGCAAACCTTACCCAACTTTATTAAAAGTTTGCAACTGGGTGTGGTTAACGGAGGATGGGACTACGATGATCCCGACAATGACTGGCCATTAATTGCACCGGATGCTAACGGTAACTTTCAGTCTCCAGTCAATATTACGGACACCCCCACCGTTGATTTAAGCGAATATTTGACCGTTAACTACACCGGTACCAACCTAGATGAAGTCAAAAACACAGGCAAAAACTTCGATGTTGAATACTTACCCAGCAGTTTTAATACGGTAGATGTGGCAGGAGAAACCTTTGAACTGTTGCAGTTCCATTTCCACTACGAAAGTGAACACGCGATCAATGGCTTACTGAAGGATATGGAGTTACACTTTGTAAACCGCCATGCAGACGGAGGATTATCGGTTTTAGGGTTATTAGTGGAAGAAGGCAGCGAAAATCAGGAATTAAAACCCCTGTTTGATGCCATTGAAGATGAACTTAACGACCCCAATAATAACGGGAGTCTTCCATCTAGTTTCACCTTGGGTCAAAACTTAGACATTGGCAGCATCTTACCAACAAGTTTTGATGGTTGGTTCTACAATGGATCATTGACCACACCGCCTGCAACCGAAGGGGTTAACTGGTTTGTCTTTGAAGATACCATTCAAATGTCTGCGGCACAAATCGGTATCTACCAAGATTACCTAAACAGTATTGGTTTTACTCAAAATAATCGACCCTTACAGGACTTGAATGGAAGACAGTTTAACGAATCCCCAGTTAACTCTTAACCCAAACTCATAACAACTATGAGTTCGGAGAATCAGACGGAGGCTCATCAAGAACAGAGCCAAGCTTATCAACCAAAGAATAGT
>JAAUYH010020140.1_pt1 | contig 31909 bp, 25 predicted proteins | sample 7278061 | NCBI WGS metagenome assembly JAAUYH01 (sample SAMN14350203, study PRJNA611818) | marine sediment metagenome | isolation source: surface marine sediment (0.6m) | place: French Polynesia: Moorea | collected 2018-08 | reverse complement strand
ACGAATCTTGACCCAATGATGCAAACTGACAGTGAAGAGCACCAAAAACTGTTCAAGTGCCGGGAGCGTGCACGCGTTTTCCCACTCTTGAGAGGACCTTTCTTTGATATGGTTGATGCGATTCCGGAGTTACGGAATGCGCATCAACCATGTCAAAGAAAGGTCCTCTCAAGAGTGGGAAAACGCTTGCACGCTCCCGGCACTTGAACAGGTTTTGGTGCTCTTCACCGTCAGTTTGCATCATTGGGTCAAGATTCGTGATTGGTTTCTGCGAATTGAATACAAAGCATATGTTCGTTTCACATGGTTTGAACATTTCTGGTTTGCTGGCTAGAACGGCTTTCATTTCAGTCGCCTGGACAAGGGTGTGGAGGATAGCTAAGAAAACCATAGCGTAATCCATATTGATGGTTGATTCAGTGCGTCTATGAAAGTACAATTATTGTATTCATTTTCTCATGGATCGAAGAAAAGACTTCATCGGGCAGAGTACAGCTGTGCGGCGACGCCAGCAAAAACAATATTACTTTGCTGCAGTCCTGCTGGACGAAATTAGAACATGAAAGTGTCTGAAGATAATACTTTAGTTCCATTTAGTTCATCATGAAGCACTTTTCCGAATAAAATCATCGATAAATCCGGGTAAGATACTGAGCTAGGCAACAGTGAATCGCATAGAGCACAACAACGTGTGTTTGCCCCAGTGATTTGATTTAAAATCGAGCATCATCCACTGAATAATAAAAAGAACCTTCAGATTGCGCAGATTTAAGCCCAAGAAAGTTTCTCATCTCTGTAGTGGTGAATCTACTAGCTCTATTAGTTGTGATCGCACACTACAGTGAGAAGATATTGCGCTCTATGCCGGCCCCCTTTACATGGCCCGAGTCGCGATACTAGCCAGGAGTACGTCAAACGGATGTCGAGGCTCTCTGAGGCCTCTTGCGTGGTTCATCTGATTGGATGCCCAAGCGGGTGCAGTGCACGGTGCCCGTTTCGACTGCGACTCGAATTTGCTGTAGCGTAGTCCTGGCTGCGTGACGTGCAGGGCCACCGATGCAGGTGTTCACAGATTTTGCGACATCTTGCGCGTATTGGTAGGATAGGGAGTGTCATCCCTCAATGATTTAATAATAAAAGATGCGAGAGAAACTTTTGCTGTTCCTTCGTACAGGGCCCAATCTCAGATGAGCACAGCAGGGTATTCTTCCAATGCGTTCCAATACAAATAATTAATATTTCAATAATGTATTGCAATACGTATTGCAAATCGATTTTAATTGTAACGCACAGGGAAATCTATAATACTGCAACGACTTGCAACGCAAAATGGTAGGTGCAGCACAATTCGAATTAAAAGGCGGAAGAAAGGGTTTGTGAAGGATTCCTACCCATTTCGAAAGACAAGGAAACAAAACTAATGTAGATCTGACAGAAGTAGGCATGTCTTGAGCAAAGCACTGGAAAGTTTCACCAGCTCAGTTTTCTAGCGGTAGAACTAAACTAAGAACAATCTCTGATGTGATCCGGAGTTTGTACTGGGAACAGATTAAGTATTGCAATTTGTATTGCTCGGGATGGAATCTCAGATTGCATTATTATATTGACAATACTAGATCCAATACGAGGCAGTAATACTAACAGCCACCCTGAGCAAGATTTTTGAGAGACCTTCGTCGGTCAAAAGCCTACGAGAGTTTCATAGTTGCATCTCGTCGTTTCTGCCGATGATGCAAAGTCTTGGTCCAGTCCGCGTTCGCCTACAGTCTTCTTCGTCATTGAGCGAGCCTTTGGTAACCCTTTTCCGTTTTTCATAGCTAGAATATGGAACGATGGACGACAGAGTGATCTGATGATTTCAAATATGATCATCAATATCATCCGATGCTAATTAACACTATGATATGATATCAGATACCAGTACTTGCAAATTCGATTCCTGATTACGACAGATATTCTAGGCAACTATCAGTGTCTTCAAAATTTTCTCTGCGAGTCCAGTGCAGAGTTGCAATGCTTTCTCTTTCACCTCATTTATTTTGGTCGGAGTCGATCAAAATAGGAAGGAGACTAGTTAATAAGAAAACATTTCGTTCCGTGGTCTAGCCAGACCCATGGAAACTCACACGCTACACTGTGACGATATGCACACAAATGGTACATTTTAATTCTTGAAATTTTACTAGTCGTATTTCTTTGGAGAACAGGAAGCGATATGTTTTTGATCTTACCGCATACTGGAAACCACACAACCTCAATTATGAAGGCCTACTTCATTGGATCTTCATTTTTCTCAAATTAGTCAGCTTTGCTCGGCGGCAAAAAAGGTACCCACAGTTTTCTTATTGTAAACAACAAACGCTTCTCCTGCTGAATATAATGCTTTCCGTGAACAGTCGTGGCAGACACCCCATCGTGAGTGCTGTACAACTTTAGAAGAGCTGTCGACTAGACAGATTCAACGACATTCCGAGTAGTAACAGCTACTCATTTTCGCTAATTAACTGTGATTTCGTTGATTGTCACCAAAGAAACTGACCATGTTCCTCCGACAAGAAATTATGGGACTGTGCTTTCAGGAGAAGAGTCTATCACATCACAATCCATCAGCCTCCATTTGAACTCTTGCGCGATACGAAACGATGGAGCCCTAGGTTGAAAACATAGCGGGGGGGCATGACCACGATTTCAACATTTTTTAACATGTCAGCCAGCGATTGGCGGACCCACGGCATGGCATGTCGGCTTCGCGCCGCAGTCGTGGTGACCCTCAGCGATGTACGCAGCGAGAGAGGCGTTGGTAGCGCGACTTGACTCCCCCACGTGCTGGCCTGCCATGGTCACGACCGAGGGGTGACGGACGCTGATGGGGCGATTTGCTCATGTTGTTCAGGAGCGCAGCTCAGCATAGGACACAGCCGGACTCCCTGCTACACTTCATTGTGAGCACGGCTCGCGTGATCAGTGAGCAAACCAGTGTCCTTGCAGAACCCTACAAGCATCCGAGCACATGATTCTGGGCCGCCCGACGACGCCGGATGGTTTCTCACAATCAGGCATTACATTCAATAAGATTGAACAAGAATCAATCGATGTTTTTGTACTTTTTATCTCTTGCCAAGACTACTTCATTGAAATTGATTTTCAGCGCATTGAAATTGCAATTTTTTTACTGCTTGTCGCCTGGAAATCTGTAATGTGAAAATGGATTTTTATACTGTAAGTGATCACGAAAAGAAATTTGAAAATAAAACAAGTAACATTGCTTGTTAGAAAAATAAGTTACACTACATCAGCATTTCTAAAAATAAATAACTCAATTTAGGGGAAATTCAAGAATAAACAAGTACAGTGAATCATTCAAGTATACTGCGAGACTAAGAGTCAAGAAGAACCTTTCTGAAAACATTCATGAGTAATTTAAGATTGATGCTTAGAATTTCGGTACAAATAATTCAGAATAGGATCAGAATTAAATGATTTTTCAGTGCTGGTCAGTCGCAAAATTAGACTACATGCAGAAGACTTAAACTATTTCATTACAAATAATATTCTTTTAACATCTGTACTGGAAATTGCATTCGAATCCGCAAGATCTTTTTTTGTACATCATCAAATCTAGCAGTGATGACCTAGTGATTTGCAAAGCAATAGTACTTGCACAAACTGAATGCTATTTTTTCTATTCACATTGACGAAAAACTTGAGTACATGCGCTGGATTTCATATACCTATCTTTAATCTACGAGAGACTTACAAATTTCTTCAAACGCTGAATAACAATAAGTGTTACTTTGGGGCACTTCAATAACGCAAATAATGCATTTTGCGCCGCCGCTTCGAGTTGTAAAAGTAATACTGTAGCGTCAGCCTAGAATTTTGATTTTACAATTTATAAACTTTTTGGCTAGAATTTTCTTTAATGTCGATTCGGGAATTAATTACTACCTTAGCAGAAAAGTCTGTATAAGCTAATCATGGCTTTTACTTTTAGTCCGCCAGCTACCAACTACCAAAACTACCTCCCACCATCCTTCAGCGCAATCCTTGTTCACAATTACTGCACTTTTCGTCTCCAATGTAACGGAGTTTCTCGGCAAGATCATCTTTCTACCTCATTCTCGCTCTCACCGACAAAGCGAAGGAGGCCACCACTGCTCCAGGCTAACTCACGGTGCACTAAACTGCCACTGTGGTCGGCCCTCAAGGGCAAAGTAGAAAGCTACTGAATTAAGCGGAAACGCGACGCTGGTGCACTACCCGGTGCCAACAAGAATTGCCTCAACGCCTATAATTCGCCGGAGCGAACTTTATTTCACCGAGGCTCTGTCCCGACGCGCTCGCCTATCGGCTCGCTGTTACTATGGATCTCTCCGGGCCAATGAAATCTATTCAATAGAATGTCAGCCATTATACGCAACAAGCTTAGATTGATCTTAAAGGTCATCCTGAATACAAAGTACATTTTCTTTATAAGAATGATTTTCATACTAAAAGCTTAGACTGTACTGATATTCTAGTGTAATTCGATTAAGGAGTCGCATTTAAGTTCAAAAGTGGCGAGATTTAACACGCTTCTAGACATCAATGTACGCACTGATCGGGCGGAAAAGGCCATAAACAAATACATGAGGACAAGATTAGTTTACCGCGCTCGGTGGAGTATTAGATCGCAATGGCAAGTCAGCTGCCAGTGAATTCAGCGCTCGCAGCTCTCAATTTTATGTTTGTAAATCGAACGATTTAGCTTACCAGTTCTACCTCTCGTCCTGTGAATAAGCGTGTGTATTGGGATATAATCAGGTTCTATAAGGAACCCGTGGAGTAGCTGAACTGTATATTTAAGGTGAAAGCAGTTTGCATATGAGCTTTTGACTCAGTAGCCAAGCACAAATCATAATACTTACTAAATTCAAGTGCTATAGTCGCTCTTGGATTTCTTTTAGATCCATGTAGAACTATATGGCGACATGCATCTTTCAAGATCTGATTATGGTATGAAAAAGGATTCATACTTTCTAAGATTTCAGTGTATGTTTCTTTAACTGGGCTGCCTGCGATTGCTTCAATACGTCTAATAGAACACAATCTCATTTCAGTTGGGATTCATGTTTTTCAGAGTATTCGTTCAGAAGTCACTGGGATGAATTTTGGGATTGTTCAATCGTGTTTACATAAGGTGATCAAATCGGCGCTGATTGGGAAGGCAGTTTTGTCGTGCCACTCGTTAGCTTCTCTTTAGCTATGTCTGAATCTTGAGTTGGCGTTCGTCATTTGGGTGTCGTTCCGAATTGCCATCTAGTATAAATCATCGTCGTATCCGGTTTTGAATGTAATTTCCATCGTACTTGATCTGAACATGATACAAACTCGATATGCCTGAGTTCTCGAGAGAACTTCATATCAATGCGGTCGTCCAGTGATGAAATCGCGAGAATGTAAAACAAGAAATCAGAAAATTGACATGCTTTCAATAAGGTTCTGTCGGCCATTAGAATAGTCAACTTTCCTCTATGAAACAGTAGAGCTGAAATGGGATGTAGCTGGAAGTTGTCTTCGTTCGAAGGTGGATCGCAACTTCCAGGTAATTTTTCTGTGGTCTCGAGTGTTGCGACAAGGTTCATTTGGATAATCTTATGATCAACGCCAAGGCGCATACTCCAAGCTTCGTTTGCAACTTGAGAGTATATGTAGCTAGCCTCATGATTTCTCAGATTACTGTTCATATCACATTCTTAATCCAAGTGCATTTACTTGCGAGATTGCACCAATTCCTAAGTTACTAATCGAGCGATTTGTTGTAGTCTGCATTCGCCTACAATCTTCATCGCTAGTAGGCGAGCCTTGGGCACCCCTTTTCCGTTTTCCATACGTAGATATGGAAAGATGGTAAACCGGTTTGGCTGTTGCACGCGTTATATTTAGAATTCAATAATTTAAAATAACGTCCTAATCAGTAGAAATATGATATTAAAAAATTTTCCTAATTGCACTGGACCACAGAGTGATCTGCTGATTTCACTTATGATTACCATCATCCGATGCGAATCAATATGATAATTCGATGTCAAACATTTGCTAATTCGATTCCTGATTACAACAGATATTCCAAACAACCTTTCTTCTCTTAAAATTTTTTCTGTGAAAGTCTAGTGAAGAGTTGTAATGCTTTCTCTTTCACCGCGTGTATTCTCGGTTAGGTCTGAGTAGCTCAAAATAGAAAAGAGACAGACATATAAGAAAACATTTCGATTTGTTGTTCCAATCGAAACACACGTCACTGGGAAGGAACGATATACCTACAAACGGTCCATTTGGATTCTTGGAATTTTTAGTCGCATTTAAAAAACAGTTGGCGATAAAGAATTGATTCTATTGTATACTGACAACTTCGCAACTCTACGTTATAATCGTTTTCTCCAGAGCATCTTGACCTTTTTGAAATTAGTTAGCCTTGATCGGCGACAACAATTCGATTTCAACAACCGATTGAAAAATGGACCCACAGTTTTCTTCCACTGAACGATAACCATTTCTTCCGCTGAATTAAATGTTTTCTGTCAACAGTGGTGGGAGACTCCGCCTCACGAATACCGTAAAACGTTAGAAGAGCTGTGAATCAGACAGATTGGGCGACATTCCGAGTAGTACCAGCTTCTCATTTTCGGTAATCAACTGTGATGCCGCTATACGTCACCGAAGAAACCGACCATGTTGCGTTGACAAGAAATTATGGAACTGAGCTTTCCGGAGAAAAGTTTCATCTCCTCCCAATCCATCAACCGCCATCGCAACTGGTGCGCGATACGGAGCGATGGGGTCCACAGTTGACAGCCTGTAATTCGCGGGGCACATGCGTCAAACAGTTGGGAATCCAGGGTGGCCTACGGCATGGCATGTTGGGTTAGCGCCGCAGTCGTGACGACCCTACGAGATGTACGCATTGCGCGAGGTGGTGCTAGCGCGACTTGACGCTGACACGTGGTGGTCTGCTATGGTCACGAGCTAGAGCTGGACGTACGGCGACGGGACAATTAGCTGCATGTTGTTCGGTCGCGACGGCGAGTATCGTGCACACCCGGACGAGTTGCAGCCATTTGACCCGGCCTTGGCGCGGGCGGAGAGCGCACAAGCGAGCTACTTAGCTTTCGCCCTGAACGCCGCCAGGCACGCGCGTCTGTTCAGGATGGCCGCGTCGCCCAGCTTCTCGCAGTCCGATCTCAACGGCGCTCACGCAACCGTCACCAAGCAGGAGGAGCACATACAGCCGCAGTGCAACGACCAACCGCCGCCGCGGCGTGCGAAGGAGGAGGTGCGAGGGAGGCGCGCCCAACTCAAGCCAGAGGCGAAGCAGGAAGAGCAGGAGTGAGACTCTGATCTAGTCGAGTGATAGCGAATTGGGAAGATGTGGATCCGCACGTGAGTCTCACTTTGGCAGTGCTGTTTTCAATAAACTTGTGAATTCTGATGATGCAGAACTTGTGCTCAGCACTGCCAATGGATCACTACTATCTTACGCTCCCAATCAAGTGCACTCTGCAACAGTCAACTTCAACTAGGCACACCTTCGCATAAGGCAACAACAGCTTACTGCACTATAGGCTCCCGCCCCTTTCTTACAGCCCACTATTCATCCCGCACAACTATTACAGTGCACTCTCGCTAGGCCACAAATAAGGATCTGCATACCTCCGCCGAGGGCACAGCAATATAATCTGCACATCAGCATCACCTCGCTGTTGCGCCGGTTTGTGTTCCACCACTCGAGACGCTAATCCTAACCGACTATTTAATTGCAATAAATTCAGCGAGGAGTACTAAGGGAGCGCCTCAGTATTGTTGTGCATTGTGAGTCTTGAATGCACCTGCCGATTATTGCGTTCAAAGAGTGTACAGTATTAAGTTGAAAAAAAGGAGAGCGTACAGAATACGTTATCGAGGCTTTCAATTCTTCGTTTCACTGAGATTGTCGCAAATAACCAAGAGCTCCAGTTTTCAATAACCGAAAAAGGTTATTAAAAACAACCGAAAAGACGGTTATAGAAGGGTTCAAATACGGTGCCCGTCTTTTCCAATACACCTTTCGATGCACAACACACACCTGCATCAACACTGATGGAAGGATTATCGCCTGGTGTTGCTTGATCAATCTCGTTGTGATTAAACAGCTCCACCAATCCTTGACCTTCGATTGGGAAGAAGAACCGTAAAGCTATAAGCGGCGAAGCGACCGGGAGCCAATAATAAATGTTTCTATTTGGACGCATTAGGCGAACCTTTGCCCCGGTAATCGGCTCCGCAGAGACACCATAATCTTTCGGCCTATCTAAGAATCATTAGTCCAGAAGATAAAATGCACGTACAATTAATATAATATTAAATTTATCTAAATGTTCGATGAACTTGTTTGTACATGAATATTACTAAGAAACAGAAGTTTTCTGCTCGGAATTTTCCGTTCAAGAACTTCCGTAAAAACCAGCCGTGCGGTAAAGAAACAAAATAGCAATTTGCCGCCCGCTCGCTCGCATCGCGAATTTTGATTTTAGAAAATTAGGATTCATGGTCTTGCACGCGCACTTGTTTCGCTTTTTTTGCTTATTCGCAATAAAATCCGGATTCGGAGAAGATAAAAGGTTGTGACGTTTGCAGAATGCTGAACCACGGCGGTTCGTAGGAACCAAAAGATTAAAAAGGGTGAAATTCGCTGATTCGCTCAATTCTGCGGATGGTCTCTAGCAATTTCCACAATTCTACAAGGTTCAATCATTTCATTAATTTTGAAATTGTTGACAAAACTTGCAGATAAGTCCTATTTGTCGTGGTAGATTTCGCTGTCGTTAAGTTTTGCAGGCAGTGGGGGAGTTTTGGAGGAGACAAGATTAGATCAAATTATTGAAATGCTGGAGTAGAGCGACAGTAGGTTCAGGTTTTATGGAGGCGGTCAAAGGACCCGATGCAACTATGTGAAAAAAATTGTAGGTGTGTTCGATGGATGGTTTATTCTTCCAGTTTAGCAGGTTTTAAATACTAGTAGAATTACGCTAAGCAACGTCAACAAATTTAAAGATGTCAATCTAATAAGACATAATGGTTAAAAATCATAAATAATTTGCCCTTGAAATCCCTTCATTCGATTAATCAGGCAGACTATGAACTATGAAGTACCAAATAATTTAACTCATTTTGATCAAATAGACCTTCAATCATTAACCAATAGATGATTCAATTAGTTTATAGTCAAATACACATGGACTTATAACACACTAAGTAATCCAATCAGTTTTTAATCATATAAACTATGAATAATGAAACGTAACGTAAGTCTTATTTAAGCTACATCAATTGATTGGACTACGGAGCTGCATATTTAGCAGTCCCTTCTGCATTCTAACATGGATGACGACGGCGTATCTGATGTATCTGATAAGCATGTAAGAGTGTTGGAAACAATCGGCCTTGTGTTGTCTTTCGTGAATGCGACTGTTGGTGAGAAATGCGCAACTCTGATTCCCCAAAATGGTGTGGGTCAAGAGTGCGCGTCTTGTCCACATTTGATTCTAATTAGATTTTCGCACGACTTGTTCGACCCGTGCTTAACATTCTGACAAGTCCATTTAAAGCAGTTTGTGCTTCCAGATGGATGATTTGTAAAGTACGGATACGTACACTCCACAACATTCTTTTTAACGAGTGGCGTGTTGCAAGATAATCAAATATTAGCGCATAAATTGCGGCGAACGACAAGAGAAAGCCAGACCGTAACACAGTCAGGGGCGCTGAACGAAAAGATCAACTATTTGTCTTTTCGCATGGCCTACTGCGTTTTGCTGTAGATAGGTTAATAGAAATTACGACCGCTCTACCATTCGTTATCTAAGCAGTGGAATCGTTTCTTTGGCAATACGTTAATCTATCTTCCTTGCATTAACAAACTTTCATAGTACTCTTACCGCGTGGAACACGACAAACCGCGCAATTACAAGTTGAGTTCGTACCGAACACGGCACAGGTTGCATTCGACAACCTCGGAATCGCATGAAACAGATGAAAGAACAGGATGCTGAAGAGTGCGAAAGCGCTTACACGTTCGCGACACCGGTATAGAACTTGTTTTTCTGTCTTCAATTTTTAGTTCGATATTCGTGACTAGTTTATGTAAGGTTGACTAAATTACATTTACTCGTTTCCTGCGATTTGAACTATTGTAAATTTGAAGCAGTGTCTTCAAGTCTAGTTTGCAAGTTTCTGTTCTCCAAAACGGATGATTTCTGTATATCAGTTCAGTTCACAACTCTACACTGCACTACACTATTTCGTTTTCAATGTGTACTTGTCACGGCTGGTACCAATTCACATTTATGTTAGTTAATCTTAAAAATTTGTTCATGACCTCTGCATTGATTTACTAGGCTGTGTGTTTGTCTACGCTGCATCCATCTTATTGTCTAACGATTGATTTCAGCCTGGTTGGCAGTACTTAGTCTATCGCATCCATCCCTATTCCCTATTCGGACAGCATACTGTAGATTCTTTACGATGCAGTAAGTCATGAAAATAGTAAGCAGTGCTGTTTCTGTGCTGTTAGCATACTGTCAGGCTTCAGTCTACATGAAAGAGTCAGCAATCTCCACTTCCGAAACAGATTTGAACAAACGAACATCCAACCAGCTATACGTCTGGGCTTTTTGGTTCTTACCACGACATGGCTGTAGCGGGACATTAGTATCACCCTACTTCTACCACATATTGCATGCGGGCTCAGTGTTTCACAACACAAAGGCCCTACGAGAAGTTCGATTATACTTGTACTTCGTTCATGGCGCGCGCACGGCATAACTAGGTGGACATCTAAAACCTTAAGCACTGAAGCCGCGGAGAATGCCAGAGTAAAGCTAGAACGTTACGCCGCCAGCTGTGTTGCGCGTACAAATTGACGATTTACTTTTTCGCATCGCCTACTGCTTTTCACAATATATACATTGATTGAGATAATGACCAATTCACCATTCGCTATCGAAGCCGAGGAATCGTGCTGTTTACAACACGGTGTCCTATCTTATTTCGATAAGCATCCTAGCATTCCACTTCTTCAGCTATTCCTTTACTTGATTCTACAAGTTTCACACTAGGAATTTGTACCTACTTTAAATTATAGTGAAATTCCGGCAATACCGAAACAAGTAGCGCCAAGTAATACATGATGCACGCTTGTTTCTAGTGTTAATTAATTCTATCTCAGACAAATCATTTGGACTACTGTCAATATTCTCACTCGCAGTATAAAAGTGGTTCACTAGCACCAATGCAGACTGTACGACGCAGGCGTACTTAGTACTTGGTGCTTGGTGCGACTATTTTCTCGGACTAGACCAAGCCAAAATAGATTTATGTAAACAAACTATATTACTCCCCTAATATTTAGTCGCTAATGTTATCCAAATACCTTCGAATGCTCAAACAAACACATTAGAGTGATTTCGGTTTACACACAGACTCAACTTAATCTTTCGTTTTAATCTGTGCTTTCGCAACTGATCAATAAATCTAGTTATCACTCGGATTGACCTGTGCTCGAAGTCTTACAAAATTTTACACCGTTCATTATGACTCGTATAAGAAAATTTTCTCTATCTCATCCCTAAGGAGAGATTCTTATTACCCCTCAGATATATTGTATCTCTCATCTATTTAATTACATTCCCCCGGTACGTTTCTTGATTCATTCTCTATCGCATGAGATTGAATTGTGGCATTTAGAACCACTCGAAAAGGTATCATTTCTAAGAGATTTGTCTTCATAGAATGAAGAATTGTAAGTACAACATGGACCGGTTTTAAGTATCTCATTGCTTAGGAAGCCTTCTGCATTTCGTTGGAGTGACACCAAACATAGTCGAATCCATCTATTACTGAGCCTACTAAGTGAATCATTCACAAAACATTGAAATTTATGTGAATCTCTTTACGTTACACATTTATAATTACTTCGATTAGAAACCTCACCTACTGTACTCGAAACAGGATTTTCGATGTCGTCGTCTTCCGTTGATTTTGTATTGGGCGCCGATTTTTCATCGATTTTCTTTCGGTCGCGCTGTTGCAAAATCCAACACACGAATAATGCAGTCAAGATGAACAAGAGAAACGGACACAGAACCAGACCCAGTGGAACCAGCAGAACAAAAATCGAAATTGAGTAGGATGTCAATCCACACGTAAGTGTCACTTTGCCAGTGCTGTTTTCAATGAACTTTTTGATCCGACCTTCCTCGCGCAGTCGAGAAATGCGTGCATCCAAAATACTCCTCATGTTCTGGCTGATATGCGAGCTGTAGTACCACACCGAGGAGTAGTCAGGGAGCGGGTCACTACTGTCGTGCACAGCGAGTTTGGAGCATAACCCCCGATTGTGCAATTCGTAGAGCGTAATTCGGTCAGTGGAGAGTGTATACCGAGGCTTTCCGTTCTTCGTTTCACTGAGACTGTCAAAAATTTCATCAAATGTTCCAGCTGTTTTCCACAGTCGTTCGTTGTGTGTTATTGTATTAGGAAGCGCCAGATCTTGCAGCATAGTCTCGAAAGCGCTGTCTTTGCTAACAATGAATCGCTCAAGCGTGTCTCTCTTCATTCCATTGAGCACGAACGGTAGCACGTACGGTTGATCATTGGTGACAAAGTTCACGACACCAATCTCCCAGAAGAGTGCAGAAATCACAAGAAACAAAAGCATGCTTCGTTTCCACATACGAATCAAATAGGCGCGCGACTCCTTCGAGTCGTTGTCTGATGCCACGTCGCCAATTCTATGCCGACGCAGCCAGTGCATAGGGATGAATGGTTCGAGCATGGCATTGCACACACTTTTGCATGAATAGTTAATCAAGAAGCAATAGGTAATGAGCACGTAAACTGCGGCGAACAACAGAATAATTCCAGACAGCAACCACCAGGTTCCCTGACCGAACGGACCAACAATAGCTTTTGCCGCATCGCTGACAGCTTTTTCAGCAGGTCGGTTGATAGAGACAACGACCACTTTCCCGCTCGTTACAGAAACGGATGGAATCGTGCCGTTTGAAATACGATAAGCCATCTGGAACAGCAAACCACCGGAAATAAACTTCAGAGTACGGTTTCCACGTGATACACGGCCAACGAACTGGACCATACTATCGTACGTCGAGTTCGGACCGGCCCAGATACACGACGCCTTCTGCAACTCCGGAATTGCGTCGACCAAATCAAAGAAAGGGCCGCTCAAGAGTGGGAAAACCCTTGCACGCTCCCGGCACCTGAACAGTTTTTGGTGCTCTTCTCTTCGCATCTTTGGGTCGAGATTCGTGATTGGTTTTTGCGAGTTGAACACAAAGCAAATGTTCGTTTCACAAGGCTTGAACAATTCTGGATTGTTAGCCAGAAGAGTGGACATTTCGGTCGCTTGAACCACAGTGTGAAGTAGGAGAATAGCGAGCAAAAGCATAGCGTAATCCATTTGATGGTTGATTCCGTTAATCGGCAAAGGTACAATACTAGTAGTATTGATTGTATTGTGGATCGAGGAGAAGGCTTGGTCAGGTGCAGTACAGCTGTGCGGGACGAAGTCCGCAAAAACCATGCTACACTGGTGAAGTACTGCTGTACATAATTCGAGCGTAAGTGTTTGAAGACAATACAGTTAGTTCCATTTAGCCATCAGGAAACACCTTCCTTGGCTTTAAAAACTGAGCAACAATTCTGGGTATGATACTGAGCTGGGCAACAGGGAATCTCATAGAGCATTACAACATGTGTTTGTAAAAGTGATCTTATTTGAAATCGGGTGTCATCCACTTGCTAGAAAGGAGACGACAGCCGTTTCTTTAGAATCCGATTGATCTTCAGTTTACACAGATTTTACGCCAAGATGGTTTCTCATACCTGCAGAGGTAAATCTACTGGCTCTGGCAGTTGCGATTTCACACTACATACGGTGGAAAGATATTGTGGTTTATCCCAGTCCCCTTACATGACACGACTCGCGCGAGACAGCACGCGATGCCGGTTTCGACTGTGACTGCTATGCGTTGTAGCACTATCACGTTTGCGTCACGTGCTCTGCCAAGGATCCGGTACAGGTGTTCTCAGATTTGGCAACTTCTTGTGGGTACTGTTAGGATACTGAGTGGCATTTCCCAACGTAGTAATGATAAGAGGTACGACAGGAACTTGCTCAATCGAAGATGAGGACGAGTTTACAGAGACCTTTGTCGTAGGTTCATCACAGTATCTGGTACTTTCCGTCAATGATGCAGAGCGTTCGTGTAGTCAGCAGTCGACTACAGTCTTCGTTGCCGTTGGGCGAGCCTTCGTCAACTCTTTTCGGTTTTTCATAGCAAGAATAAGGTACAATTGACAAGACAATGATCTGCTGATTTCAAGTATGGTCATTATCATCCGATGCCAATTACTATGATAAGACGATATCACGTATCTGCAAATTTTATTTCTGATTACTACAGATATTCCAGGCAACCCTCAGTGAGAGTCCAGGGAAGACTAGCAATGCTTTCTCTTTCACCTCGTCTATTTAGGTCAGAGTAGCTCACAACAGAAAAGGGCGAACTAATAAGAAAACATTTCGTTTTGTTGTTCCCATAGAAACTTACGTCACACTGGGTCCGGACGATGTACCCGCAAACGATCCATTTCAATTCTCGGAAATTTAGTAGTCACATTTGGAAAACACTTGAAGATTTGTTTTTGATCAAGTTTAATGCTGACAACCTCTACACCTCCATATTGAACGCATCCTGAACAGTAGAGCACGTTGACTCAGCTTTGATTGACGACAACCAACCGATTTCAACGAACGATTTAAAAAAGATCCACAGTTTTCGTATACTACATGACAAATACTTCCCCGTCAGAATTAAATGTTTTCGGTCAACAGTCGTGGCGGAGACCGGTTCGAGAGTACAGCAGAACGTTAGAAGAGCTGTCAATCAGACAGATCAAACCTCATTTCGAGTGGTAGCAACTCCTCATTCTCGGTAAAAACACTATGATGTCGTTAGTCGTCACCGAAAAAACCTATCATGTTGCTTTGACAAGAAATTATGGGACTGTGCTTTAGGACAAAATTTTTATCCCCACGCAATTCATCAACCTCCAACTCAACTCGTGCGCGATACGATGGGATGGGATCCACGGTTGGCAACCGTCCAAGTCGGGGCGCCACGCGCACGAATTAAATATTTTTCAACGTGTCAGCCTGCGCTTCGCGGGCGCATGCGTGGAACAGTCGGAATCCGGGCTGACCCACGGCATGGCATGCCAGGTTCGCGCCGCAGCTGTGGCAACCTTCCTCGATGTGCGCAGCGGGCGAAGTGGCGCTGGCGCGACGTGACGCCACAACGTGCTGGCCTGCAACGGTCACAAGCGGGGGTGACGGACGCCAATGGGGCGATTTGCTCATGTTGATCGGGAGCGCAGCTGAGCATAGGACGCAGCCGGACTAGTTCCTAAACTTCACCGTGATCATGGCTCGCGTGATCAGTGAGCAAACCAGTGTCCGTCCAGAGCCCTGCAAGCAACCGAGCACGCGATTCTTGGCAGCCTGACGGCGACGGCTGGTTTCTCGCAATCAGGCATTACATTCACTGAGATTGAACAAGATTATTTGATGTTTTTGTACTTTTCATTGCTTGCCAAGACTATCTTCATTGCTTTTGATTTTCAGCGCATTGAAATTGCAATCTTTTTACTGCTTATCGCCTGGAAATGTGAAGTGTCAAAATGAAATTTTTTATACTGTAAATGTTCACAAGAAGAAATGTGAAAATAAAATAAGTAGCATTGCTTGTTAGAAAAATAATTTACTCTAATTCAGCATTTCTAAGAATAAATAACTCAATTTTAGGAAAATACAGAATAAACAAGTACAGTGAATCATTCAAGTATACTATGAGACTAAGAGTCAAGGAGAACCTTTCAGAAAAAAACTTCCGCAAGTAATTTAAGATTGATGTCTAGAACCTCGGTTCAAATGATTCAGAAAAGGATCAGAATCAAATAATTTTTCAGTACTGGTCAGTCCGAAATTAGATTATTTGCAGAACCGTTTAAATATTTCATTACATATAGTATTCTTTTAACATCTTTACTGGAAATTGTATTCGAATCCGTAGAATCTTTAGCATGTGAACAAATCTTGCAGTGATGACTTAGTGATTTGCAACACAATAGAGCGTGCACGAACTGAAAATAATTCTCTTTCTGTTTACGTTGACGAAAAAATACAACACAGCCTTTAATCTACGATAGCCCTTTAAATTTCTACAAGTGCTGAATAACAATAGGTTTTGCTTTATGTCACTTCAGTAACGCTTATAATTATTTTTACGCTGCTTCGAGTTTTAAGATGATATTGTAGTGCCAGTCTATAGGATTTCAATCAATATTTTGATTTTTAAATTTACAAACTTTATTGGCTAGGATTTCCGTCATTGTTAATTCTGCAACTGATTACTGCCTTGGCAGAAAAGTCTTCATAAGCTATTGGAGTATTCGACTTTTAATCAACCTGCTACCAACTACTACAACCACCTCCATCATCCTTCAGCACAGTCGACGTCCCTAAAATATCCGTGCTTTGGTCTTTAATGGTGCGGTATTTCTCAGCAAAGTGAACCTTCTACCTCACCCTCGCTCTCACCGACAAATCGAAAGAGGCCGCCACTGCTGCAGGCTAACTCGCAGTGCACGGAACTGCCCCTGCGGTCGCCCCACAAGAGAGAAGTAGAAAGCCATTGGAGTAAGCGGAAACGCGACGCTATAGCGCTCTACGGTGCCGACAAGAATTGCTTAGACGCCGATTCTTCGCCTAAGCGAACTTTACCTCGCCGAGGCGCTGCTCCAACACTCTCGCCTATCGGCTCGCTGTTATCGTGAATCTCTTAGGGTCAATGAATTTTTGGAATCTCATCCACTATGCTCAACTATAAAATTTTTGTAATGTATAGTTGTAATTCGACAGCAACGACGCCCGCACAATTGTCTTGAACCAAAATTACTATTGTATGATGCAGCTTGTTTTTAATGGATTGTACATGGCTTTTAGGTCTCGAACTAACAATTAAGATTGATCCTAAAGCTTATACTGACCACAAAGTACACTTTCCTAATGGGAGCGATTTTCATACTAAGAGCTTACACTGCACTGATATTGTGGTGCAATTCAATTGAAGAAGCGCATTCAAGGTCATTAGTGGTGAGATTAAACACGTTTCTACTCATCATTATACGGACAGATCGCGTGTAAAAGAGTGGTTCGACAGCGCTCGTTAGAGAATTAGCTTGCCATGGCAAGTCTGCTGCTTGTGAAGTTAGTGCTCGCAGCTCCCAATTTCATGCTTGTAAATCAGACGATTCAGCTTACCAGTTCTACCTACTGCTGTGAATAATCGTGTGTACTAGGACATAATCAGGTTCTATCAGGAATCCGTGGGGTAGCTGAAGTACACATTTCAAATGAAAACAGTACACATACGAGGTTTTGACTCAATAGCCAAAAATAAAATCATAATTCCTACTAAAGTCAAGTGCTAAATCAGAAGCCGTAAAATCTAAATAAGAAGGAAAAACAAAAATAAGAATTAGCAGAAACTTGGTGCATATTTTTCTAATCTTTAATTTACGCAAATCAATTTCCTACTTTTTGAATCAATCGAACAATATCTGTCCACGTATAGTAGCTCTCGGAATTCTCTTAGATCCATTCAGAACTATGTCGCGACATGCAGCTTTCATGATCGGATTATGATTTGAAAAAGGATTCATATTTCTTAAGATTTCAATGAAGATTTCTTTAAATGTTCTGTCTACGATTGCTTCAATACGCATAGTAGAGCACCTTCCCAATTTAGCTTGGGATTATGTTTTCAGAGTATTCGTTCAAAAGTCACTGGGCTGAGTTTTGGGATTGTTCAATCATGTTTACATAAGGTTATCAACTTATCGCTGCTCGAATGAGCAGTTTTGCCGTGGTACTAGCTAGCTTCACCTCGGCTATGCCTAAATATTGAGCTTGCGTTCGTCATTTGGATGTCGTTCCAAATTGCTATCTACTGCGGACCATTGTCGCATCGCGTTTCGAACGATATTTTTATCGTACTTGACCTGAATATGATGCAACCTCGAGATGCTTTGGTTTTTGAAGGAATTTAATATCAATATGGACTCCAGTGATGAAATCGCAAGAATGTGAACCAAGAAATCAGAAAAGTGGCATGCCTTCCATAAGGTTCTGTCGGTCTTCAGAATAGAGAAATTTTCTCTATGAAACAGTAGGGCTGAAATCGGCTGTAGCTGGAAGATATTTTCCTTCGAAGGTGGATCGCGATTTCATAATAATTTTTTTGTGGTCTCGAATGTTGCGACAGTGTTCATTCATATAATCTTATGAGCAACGCCAATGCGCATACACCAAGCTTCGTTTGCAACTCGAGTGTGCGTGTAGCAAGTCTCATGATTCCTCAGTATACTGTGCATATCGTATCCTTAATGTAAATACATTTACTCATGCGATTGTACGATTTCCTAGGTTTTCAATAGAGCTGTCTCGATTTAAATATGCAAAAATAATCAAAAATACAATACACATCTAAAATACACAAACGAGTTTGCTACTCAGTTATACTATACATATAATTCGTGATTTTGACGTCTTCAGGTTCTGTGCTTCATAATCATCAACCGATCTTTCTCCGTAACTGAAATATTGCTAGCACCTGATTCGATCAGTGCGAAGGGATGTTTATTCCTAGGGAAAATCGCAACTCAGGTTCTAAATGGTGCAACTCTCGAGATGAAAGAGCTTGTTTCTCGATTCCCGGACAATGCGATAGGCCTTATGATCGAGCTACAAAAGTTCAGTTTTGAATGCACAGGTATTGACTGTGATGTAAGCTTTGTATTGCATTACTTAACAACCGACTTCTTCACCACCTCACTGCGTTCATACAATAAATCTTATAAGCTCTCACTGTCATGTGCTCGCGTGTGTGTGCTCAACGTATTCTGAATTATACCCCTGCGAAACCATAAGCTAGCAACATCTTATGTGCCCTAGAACTAAATGATTCTAATAGTTGCTAACGATGCGTGTTCGCTTCGTAGAATATATATGAAGTGCTAATTTCACCGTATACTCAGAATGTAGTTTAAGGTTGCTGAAGGATATGTTATGATGCGTGAAGAGTGCATCTGCATATCTCGCTTCCAATTCAAAGCAAAAACCCATTCACAAACATGAAGTAGAATATTTACCAGGAACAACTAAAATTTCTATGTGTCCTACGTTCAATTTCTTCCTTGTGTACTCTGTCCTGAAAGATATTCAACCCAAGTATGTAATATTTCAGGTTTCTTAGACATCAAATTACATGATTGTGGTCATCCGGCATGGATTTAATTCCTCCTTATGTATTTCGCTTATGAATTTCCATTTCTATATTTTTCGCACTGTGACTATCACCAAACAGCATACTTAGATAATTACCAGTGTTTTTTGTAAATGTATGATAGTCACTCAGTACTGTATTTTCCATGAGACTGTTCTAGCTTTCATAACGTTTCTAGATTTTACCTTAAGTTTCGGAGATCAGCTTTTTGTGTAAAAGGTTTGAACCTTCTTCGCCTTGTTCCTTCAGTACGAAAACAGGCTGTAACTCCATGGGTTTAATGAACAGTTTATCTTCAATGTTGCAACCTCTGTCCTACATTACTGCCTTCGAACATCCTGAGTAGGCGTTTTAGCGAAATCGAAAATCGACTACAAAAACATATCAATGAGAATAAGTGTGTCGGTTATAGGGTGTACTATTATTGCCCTTCTCTAAATCTATATTTCCGTTGCCATTCTGACTGAATTCAAACACTCCGTGAATATAAAATTGAACTGACTCGTTTCACCTCTGCTTGAACAGAAATTGTACATATAGTAAACGAGAAAATTTGAAGTTCTTCTGATTACGATCTACGCTTCGGTAAATAAAAATGGGGCGAGATTGAATAATATCAAACCATGAAACCATGTTGTAATGAATGCATGTTTTGTCTGAGACTTAATGTGCAATTCTATCCAGTGCAGACAACACTACTTTTGCGATACAGCTTATGTTTTTCGATATCTACTTGCAAGTATACTTATTTGTTCAATTCAAAATAAACTGCATTTTCAACTTCAAGACTCACACCGCTGAATCTTTGAAAACACGATGTATCACGGAAAGGTTTCATATTTCATGAAGATGGTGTGGTCCATATACAGGGAAGCCAGTGCTCTACTTCTTGAAGAAAATGAATAAGTCCACTGCATTAGGCCACTCGTAATCTAAATTTTTGTGGAAATTAAAAGGCACTGTTATTCCGGACGGAAAGGCGCCACTTTCTCATGTTTCCCCGATTTTTAAATAGTTCATATCCAATTTTTGTTTTTTGATTAATATTAATATAATATTTCGAATCTGCTTTCTAGCTTTTTACTATCAATATAACTGAAATAAATAAATGGTAAATTTGGTAGGAAAGAAAATAACGGGAATATAGAAAAGGAGAATGTAAGTATTTTTGATTTTAGTACCAGGTCACAAATCAAAAATCTCACAACATTCTGAAATGGAAGGGTGATTATAGATAAATATTACATTTTTACGACTGGTTTTAAGCGGGGATACGCGTAAAGGCGGTACCATCAGAATTTATTTGCGCTTCGTTTGTAAACGAGAAAAATAGAATGTTAATTTCTCGTTCTGCAAAATGAATATAATTCTATTCCGGATGACTGGTGTACTAACTTAATAGACTCTATCCCTCCATGCACAAAAATGGTGAGGACGAGCAATTAAATGTTCACAAATTATTGATCGTTCGTAAAAAATATCAAATTGTAACTTCTAGACACATATGAGTAGTCGCCAATTCTTATTGGTACTCTTCCACCTAGCGCAGTTCATATTTGTGGAACCATGATTTCGTAATGGTGAGTTCAACAGAGAAATGGGAATAAATTACAACGTTACAAACAAATCCACCGAAACCCTGGTTTATCGCCATTAATATTAAAACCTCACACTATATAATTTCCGAAAGTAGGTGAAGAGGTGAAGAATAAAAACAAAGCGAACTACGGCTGTACTGAACCCTCTGAATCCATTTGGTTGACAATGCGGGAAGCTCTTCGTTTGAGAATCCATCGTACAAAAAGTACACCTAAAATGGAAAGAAAGAATGGACCCAAGACCATCATAAGCGGGGAGAGTAGAACGAAGATGGAGATGGAGTTCCGGGACAAACCACAGGTAAGTGTAAACTTCCCAACACTCAATTCCATCAGTTTCTGTATTCGGCCTTGTTCGCGCAGCCTTGAAATTCGTTGATCCAAAACCGTCCTGAGGGGCAGCCCAACATGTGAGCTATAGTACCAGACCGCCGTGTAATCTGGAATTGGGTCAGTAGGGTCTTTTATAGCTAGTTTGGTACACAGCCCACGATTGTTCAGTTCGTAAAGTGCAGTCTGATCCGAGGAAAGGCAATAACTCGCCGCTCCCTTTGCGCCGCTCAGGGTATCGAAGACCGCATCAAATGTTTTAACTGTTTGCCAAGGTTTTGGGTTCTGAGAAAGCGCTTCTGGTAACGCTAAATCGCGCAGGATTGATTCGAAAGCACTGCCGTTGTTAACGATAAATTTTTTGAGCTTCTTCTCCCCCATGTTACGCAGCATGAATGGTAGAACATGGCGAATGTTGTCCGTGACAAAAGCCACTATTCCAATCTCATAGAAGAGCGCCGAGATCACGAAGAACAACATCGCTGCTGCTTTCCACCCACGAATTAAAAATAACCGAGTTTCTCTCTCATTGCCCTTCTCAACCACATCATCAATATCACTTCCCAGAAGCCAATGCCTTGGAACTAATGGTTCGAGCATAGCATTACACATCGTTTCCAATCTAGTGTTCGTTATGAAACAGTAATTGATAAGGATATAAACCGCGGCGAATAGCAAAATAAATCCAGACAATAACCACCAGGTACCTTGACCGAATGGGCCAACGATGCTTTTCATAGCATCGCTGAATGCTCTTCTTACCCGCCGATTTTCGGAAACTATTACAATCTTCCCACCACTTATAGAAGCAGATGGAATGGAGCCATTCGAAATTCGGTAAGACATTTGGAACAGCATGCCGCCAACAACAAACTTAAGCGAGCGTTCGCCACTAGATACATATCGAACGAAGTCCACCATGCCGTCGAATGTTGTGTTAGGACCAGCCCAGATACAATATGAATCCCACAATTCTGGTATCTCATCAACCAAGTCTAGAAACGGTCCAGTTAACCCCGGATAAATCCGTGAACGGTCTCGACATCGGAACAGATTCTGCTGCTGCGAAGAACGCATCTGTGGATCGAGATTCACGATAGGCTTTTCATCTCTAAACACAAAACAGATATTTGTTTCACATTTGTCGAACATCGACGAGTTGCTTACTAGCAGAGTGTGTAACTCACTTGCATGAACAACCACAAAAAAGGTAGACACCAGAAGGGTAGTGCACACCGCTTTCATCATGTTCACTGGGTTCGTCGCAAAAAAACGCTGACATCAGGAGTGCAGTTCACACCGTTTTCTTCTTGTTCGCTTCAGTTGTCCCTGACAGCGAACATTGTAGTTGAGAGTGATGCGAGGGAAGGGTTTTTATTTACAAAGAAAAAGGGATCGCTAATGAGGTAGTGTACAACCGCCTCTGTTAGATCACAGCTGTGATTCAATCTCTCACCTTCACTACCATTATCTCCTTTCATTGGTCTACTTGGCCCCGTTAGTCATTAACTGATTCAAAAAATGCTGCAAGTCCAGAATCAGTGCTGCACCAAACGGGGAAGGACGTCATGAAAGGATTGATCTCATTTAAAATGAGTGAACAGCCAATGATTGAAGGTGGAAAAACGATGCACGAGTCCTATGAAGGATTTTTTGAAGTTGTTTTCACAATTCATCAAGTGCTGTTCGGAGTCCGTCATAGAGAGCTCAGAATATTTTATGCGAGGAATCTACACACCTGTGTAGTCGAATACATAATCTCGAGATGAAATCGTAGAAACTAGTTGTTTCTATACTTGTCCTTTCGACACCTCGCGCAAGAGTGAAGATGTATTCGAATCATACTGACCATTCATTTGCAGCACTTGACACTAGGGTTTTAAACGTAACCACTACAGACACACCTCTTTGAAATGCAACGATAAACCCTGAGAGATATACCTCTTGATCTGTGAACTGAATACATCCATTCATTAGAACACGATAGAATAGGATTTCGGAACCGAAACAGGGTAATGCACTTAGACAGATATGTGGTACAGTGAAAATCAGAAGTGAAAACGAACACTCTACGACGATGAGTTCGAGAAAATTTTCTCATTTGACTCCTGACCAAAAAAGTCAAATTGTTGTAGAGTTTGAGAAGAATGCAACTGAAGAAAAAAGCCCAAGTTACCAGTACATTGCAAACTGGGCTGCCGAAAAATTCAAACTGAACCCAGTCCCTAACTCGTTCACAATTTTTCGAATTATTCGAAATAAGAATATTTCAAAAAGACGGGGGAAAAAAGTGAAATCAGAAAAATTGGAGAAAGCACTCAATAGTTGGGTTTGGGAAATGTATGAGAAAGGAATAGCAGTAACTGACAGTTTGATTCAAGAGAAAGCCAGCAGGTTATTAGCAGCTATTAATCAAGATTTGCAAAATTCGAAAAAGGTTTCTATGAAATTTAGTAACGGATGTTTGTCGCGATTTAAAAAGCGCAACAAATTCAAACGTTAAAATTCGCATGGTGAAAGCGGAGATGTTGATGTAGCTCGAGTAGTGCAACAACTTCCATTAATCCGCGAAAAATTGAAGAAGTATTCTTTAAATGATTTATGGAATGCAGATGAATTTTATTTATTCTAAAAATTCGCTCCTAAATCAACAGTTGGACCCGATAGAATATCTGGTAAGAAAAAGAATAAGCAAAGGCACACCTTCTTAGCATGTGCTAATGGAGACGGAACAGAAAAATTTCCTTTGTTCATTATTGGAAAATCTATGAAGCCTCACTGCTTTGGTGGAAAAACTGGAAGTGATCTCGGCTTTGATTATTCGGGAAATCCAAAGGCTTGGATGGATTTTTCTATTTTTCGAGATTGGCATCTACGATTCAATTCTTACATCGCTGAAACAGAAGGCAGGAAAGTTGCTTTATTGCTGGACAACGCTTCTTGCCACGGTACTATTGATAATTTACCTGAATAATCTAATGTCGAAATAATATTCTTCCACCAAATACTACTGCTTGCATGCAACCAATGGATGGGGGTGTCATTGGATCTTTAAAACGTCGATATAGACGCTTTCAAATCCAAGGAATGTTGCAATTTATCGACAATGATATTCGAAAAATTCATGAAATTGATCAACTAATGGCGATGAAATGGGTTCAAACGATTCGGGAGAAAATGGAGCCCAGCATTATTTACAACTCTTGGCATAATACTAGAATTAATATCCGAAAGTCATACTTCAATTTCCAAGTGACTTCTAAATCAGACAAATGAACAAGAACTAATCGAAACGAAGGAAATATTGTATCGATTATTACCGATTCAATTACACTCTAGAATCAATGAGTATTTAGAACCTGCCGACGAAGATGAAGAGATTTCAGCCCCTTTTTAATTCATTTTAGTACTCGTTAATGATCTACAAATTTCATTCTTATTGTTAGCGATCAATCTACGGTGATCTAAAAAATTCTTTCACTTGTCTGATGGATAGAGTGCTTTGTTCTCTGTTTGCAAGAAAGGAATCGTGCGAAGCAAGGTAGGGTAAAAAACCATTGCATTTCAACGAGGGGTGTCTGTACCACAGAAGGCTGTTATCAAATCACACAAGAACATCTTGGCAACTCGTTTTCTTCCATGCCAATTAGGTGCGCTCTTACTACCCATTTGTGCACGACTGCAGCGAGTCCATTGTTCATTCTGATGGAAACTAATTGAGAATATGATAGACAATCATTTTGTTTCAAATTTTCCTCCACGTGATCATCAGAGTATAGTGGAGAAAGGGTACAGAACAAGTCCACCCTCTTCAAAGGAAATGACCCATCCACAGACAGCTCAAAAACAAGTGCTGTAGTGTTCAGCGATACAATGAATAATCAACATTTCTGGTCGTTTCAATTTGGGTCATATAGAGAGGGTCGAATGGAATACCTAACTGCTCATCCTGAATTACGCCAGAGTTTTGATTAGACCATTTTCATATAGCTGACAGGTTGGTAGTCGAGGATCCTTCATTTTCATGAGGAGGTATGGTGTATAGGAACATAATGAATTTTCGATACAGAAGTGTTGTACGATCGGGTACTTCGAACTTGTATAATCCGTAATATTGGAACTGAAACAGAGCTACTTGTTCTTGTTGTAGCCACTTGCTTGGCAACTAACAGCCATTTTAGCGAATGAAAGTGCATGCAGAGGGACATGCTTCGAACTGATGCCTGTTCACTTCAATCTTACGTGCTTTACAGCAGGCAATAGTCCTGGTCTCGGTCACGGGCACGCTGGTCGATCAACGAGGATAGCCAGATATAAGAACCAGTACAAGCCAATATAGTCAAAAGAGCCCCGCACTAACGCAACTTGTTCAAATCCCCAAATTCCATTGCCCCAAGTGAAGGGTACTCCTCAAATGTTCCTCAGTATAATGAGACGCACATACTCATGATTACAGTTGTGCTACATCCATGAGTATTCTATTTGATAGAAGTGACGCAACGTGAGAACTCATAAAATTATTGATTGATAACTGTGGTGAAAAACTTTGAACTCGAACGGAATAGCTTTCCTTCGTACAGCACTGTACTCAACATGATGTCTGCGGAAACAAGACGGTTAAAGGTTCGATTGCGTAAAACTTGAGACTGGCGAGCCTTGCTGACAAGATGTTCTCCCTCGGCGTTGAGAAACGCAGGGGGTCAGATTTTATGAGAGTGCATGGTCCAACGAATTGGGAAACCCTATCGGTCCGTCACGAATAGTCCTGGACTTACACCAAGATACCTATTCATTCTTAATCTAATATTGTACTGTTTCCTTAATTGGGGCTTAGCAAATAACGCAATCAAATAATGCACTGGGTTCGAGATACCTTATTTAGCGAATTGTGCAAACAAGGCGACAAACACCAGTCTTGGAACTAGTAAGAAGGTGTAGTACATGGTCATTGAAACTTGTTTCCACACACCTCCGTCCGCTTCGACCTCCCGCAGTTCAGTGCGCAGTATTCCTCGTTAGAATGCGGGATAGAGAATCCGCTTGAACAAAACAGAAATGTATGCAGCGAGATGCTGGCGTTATCAGTCGGTACAAAGTTTGCCCGAGGAACAAACGGATAACGGGGCTACACCGCATATGAAGAATGAACACCACAGACGGGTTGGAAATGCCATTAAGAACGGGATTGGGGATGAAGATAGGTACAGTTGCTCTGTGAACAATCAGGCGTTGTGAAAATCTCGGTCAAGTATTTTGGAACAGATGGAGTACAAGAACAAACTAGTTTTAATGTAACAGTCCTGAAATGACAATAATTCTAATACACGTTGGCTCCTGGCGCACACGGACAATGGGCAAGGATGATGCCCTGGTTCTGTTGCGTACAATCGCAAGCGTTTGAAGCATTGAACACACGCTGCTGTCGTCGGTTGAAGCAACACTTGGGGTCGAAGTCAAATGAACATTGCACCTTGTTCTTGCAATCCCCGGGATATTCAACCCCACCACCGTTGCACCGGCAGTAGCAGATGTTGGTGAACGTGTACTCCATCCCCTCTATACTGCAACATACGGGCACGATGGTGTTGGAGCAATTGCACCGGAATTGCGCCATGGCGGCGCCCAGCAAACACAGCAATAGAGTTATCGGCGGCATGGGAATCGTAGTTGCTCGTAGGCCAAGGATTGCGGTAGGATGCAGTTCAAAGTCCAAATCGTACTTGAATACAGACGTTTCAAGATCTACCGCTGAAAGCCTGCTGCATATAGGCAAGGTCCGAACTGTCTACGGTCCGAAGAGGGTCGACGTAGACCATTATTGCTTACGTTGCCTACCATCCGCCCATCCATTCCCTAACCATGTTAGCACTGCATTCCTCATCGGCAATCTCATCGCCGATACGTTCGTATTCCGATACGTTTACAGTCCGATAGTTCCCAAACAGCATGAATCGACAACACGGTAGCCCTGTTGCCTGGACTAGGGCATTGGTCAACCTCAACAGAATTAACGAATTTCATCAATCGACAACACCAATGCAACCTCGCACGCCGTTGTGATTCACTTGCAATCATTCCCACTTCCCCAAACGTCATTTCTATATCTATATTCCGTACTCTCGCACAACCAAGCCAACATCACAATCATCATTCCTGGTTTAGTATCACAAACTATGTACAACACAAAACACAAGTTTTACAACGCACGGTCGCAACTCTCTCAACGCTACTCCATCAACTGTCTTCGCAAGTCTCCATAATTCAAGTCGGTCAGAGTCTCACGCCTGGCCTTCGTCGCACTTTCCTCCGAGTCGGTGACCTTCACTGCCATCCTATTCGCCTCCTCGACAGCCCGCATGTAGTCTTCGTACATCACGTTATTCCTCCGCACCCTGGTCGATGCCGCCCTTCGCGCGGAAAACCTCCTCACCCTGTGGCGTTCCACCCAATTCTCCTTGTTCTCCTCGCCCAAGAAGTAGCAATGTAGATAGTCCTCCTTTCGCCACTGCCCCTCCTCTTCTCCATACGACGCCCCGCATGGCTTGATGACCGCCGGCCATGGCGGATACTCGTCGTACTTCGCCAGCACTACCTCGCCAACGTGCAACTCCTCATTCACCACTTCCTCGGACCGCAGCTCCTCGATTCGGTCGAATGCCTCCTCCACCGCGCCTTTGAGATCTTCATCCATCTCTCCGTTCCCGTTCTCGCACAACGCCGCCACATTCCGCTGCGTGAACTCCACCACATTTCGCTGGAAACACCACTCGCCCGTGTACGAGTTGAGGAATACAACCCACACCTGCACCTCGCCATCGAAGTACTCGCGTCTCCATTGCCCAACCCACGGTTCCAAACTGCACACATTCACCCGGCCCGGCCAATGGCTGTAGCCCCCACACTTTGCCAGCACAAACGCGCCCGGTCCCAATACCACATCGCGTCGCGGCGGCGATATCGGAGATATCGTCGATAATGACTGCGACTCTGACGCCTGAGCCGTCGCATCTTGCGCACTCCCGATTTCCATTGGGTCATGGCTCGTCCCACGTTTCGACGGGGTCGACACTGGCGACTCCGACAACGAGGATCCAGGGGAATTAAACTGCTGGGACGAGTGTTGGAACGGCGTCTCCTGCGGAGACTCATGGTTCACATACAGAGGAGGCGGAGAGCGCATCTTTTCCACTTCAACAGCTGGCTCGAGATATCGTCGCGTCGTCGATCTCGGCGGCGGGGCGATGGCAGAGATGACATGCCCCGCCTTGGACCGCGGTTTCCTCGTACATCGCGATGACTTGGGCCTCGATTTTGCGTTGTAGGGCGGTGTTCGCAGCAATGTCGCCGAGGGTTTGCGAATTTCCAGATGCGGACCCGTCACATCACGCGAATGACGTAGCGGCGTGTTGTCAAGCATCACCATGATTTCCTGCTTCGCCTCGCGCTTGAGTTGGGCGCGCCTCTCGCGCACCTCCTTTCGCACACGGCGGCGGCTTGTCGTCGCACTGCGGCGGTATCTGATCCTCCTGCTTGGTGGCCACTGCGGGGGCGTCGTTGAGGTCGGACTGCGAGAAGCTGGGCGGGGTGGGCGGACGGAACAGCTGCGCGTGTTTGGCGGCTCGTAGGGCGTAGTCGAGATGGCTCGCTTGCGCGCTGTCCGCGCGCGCCAAAGCCGCGTCGAAGGGCAGCACCTCGTCCGCGTGCGCACGGTACTCGCCGTCGCGCCCGAACAACATGTAGCAAATCGCCCCGTCGCCATCCGTCGCCCCCTCGCTCGTGACCATTGCAGGCCAGCAGGTGGCGGCGTCTAGTCGCACTAGCACAACCTCGCCCAGTGCGTGCATCGCAGAGGGTCGCCACGGCTGCGGCGCTAACCCGACATGCCATGCCGAAGGTCACCCAGGATTCCCAACTGTTCGACGTATGCGTCCGCGAATCGCAGGCGCACACGTTGCACAATATCTAATTCGTACGCGTGGCACCCCAACTGCGACGGTTGTCAACCTCGGATCCATCGCTCCGTATCGCGCACGAGTTGAGGTGAAGGTTGATGGATGGTGAGGGGATGAAAATTTTCTTCTGAAAGCGCATGGTCGGTTTTTTCGGTGACGTCTAACGATATCATAGTTTTTTTTACCGAAAATGAGGAGCCGTTACTACTCAGAATGTCGTTAAATCTGTCTAATTGACAGCTCGTCCAACGTTCTTCAGTCCCCGTGAACCGAGTTCTGTCACGACTGTTGACAGAAAACATTTTATTCAGGGGAAGAATTGTTCATTGTTTAGTATAAGAGAACTTTGGGTCCATTTTTCCATCATTTGTAGAAATCGGTTTGATGTCGCTAAACAAAGCCGATTAATTCGAGAAAAATCAAAATGCTCTGAAGGAGGCGTTCATAATTGAGGTTGCGAGGTAGTCAGTATGTGGTGGGATCAAAGACATAACGCCAACTGTTTTCGTAATGCGACGAGTAAAATTTCAAGAATTGATATGGGTCGTTCGTGAGCATATCGTCTAGTCCCAGTGTAACGTGAGTTTTCAAAGGAGCAACAAAACGAATTGTTTGTTATCAGTTCGCCTTTTTCTATTTGGAGCTACTCCGACCTATATATACGAGGTGAAAGAGAAAGCATTGGACTCTCATAGAATAATATTGAAGAAACTGGGGTTGCTTGAAATATCTTTTGAAATCAGGAATCGAACTTGCAGATTTGTGATATCGTATTATCGTGTTATTTGGCACAAGAAGATAATGACCATAGGTGAAATCAGCAAATCACAGATCACTCTGTAGTCCAATGCAACTAGCTAATTTTTTTGAACATCATATTTCTACTGATTAGATCGTCATTTTAATTAAAAGAATTCTAAATCTAACTCGCGCACCGCTACCCATTGTTCCATATTCTACATATGGAAAACAGAATGAGTTGCCCGAGGCTCGCCCAATGGAGACGAAGACTATAGGCGACCATGGACTACACGAAGACTCCGCATCATCGGCGGAAACCACAAAATGTATTACTAAACCTCTTGTAGGCTTTTGAACGACGACGGTCTCTCAAAACTCGTGTTTATTCGAGATGGGGCACTTTCCAAAGGATCGGCAGAAGTTTTCGTCGTACCTTTTATCGTTTCGTCGTAGGGGGAAGGTATTCAGTATCCTTACAATTCATGCTTCCCTCTCTATTTGCTACATAACGTTTGTGGTTTTCTCCCTATTCAGAAATTTAGGAAAACAAGTCTTAACACTAAAAATCACCAACGTCATGTGCCATATAGAGAGGGAGCCCTGTACTACTATTGCATCTTCACAGATGGACTGAATCTGTCAGCAATATGGTTTACGCTATGGTCTTGTTAGCTATCCTTCACACCCTGGTTCGAGGGACTGAAATGACCGCCCTTCTGGCTAACAATCCAGGATTGTTTAAGCCATGTGAAGCGAACATTTGCTTTGTGTTCAACTCCCAAAAACCAATCACAAATCTCGACCCAATGATGCGAACAGAAGAGCACCAAAAACTGTTTCGATGCCGGGAGCGTGCGCGCGTTTTCCCACTGTTGAGCGGCCCTTTCTTTGATCTGGTTGACGCAATTCCAGAGTTGCAGAAGGCGTCGTGTATCTGGGCCGGTCCAAACACGACGTACGAAAGCAACATCCAATTCGTTGGCCACGTATCACGCGGTAAACGTACTCTGAAGTTTGTTGCAGGAGGAATGCTGTTCCAGATGGCTTATCGTATTTCAAACGGCACAATTCCATCCGCTCCTAAATCACACGGTAAAATAGTTGTGGTCTCTGCCAACCGGCCTGCTCAGAAAGCTTTCAGCGATGCGACGAAAGCTATTGTTGGTCCATTCGGTCAGAGCACCTGGTGGTTACTGTCCAGCATTATCCTGTTGTTTGCCACAGTTTACGTCCTAATTAACTATTGTTTCTTACTTAACGATTCATTGAAAAGCATGTGCAATGCCATGCTCGAACCGTTCGTCCCTGAACACTGGCTGTGTCATCATAGAATTGGCGATGTGGTATCGAACGACTCGAAGGAGTTGCTCGCCTACCTGATCGACATCTGGAAACGAGGGGCACTTTTATTTCTCGTGATTTCTGCACTCTTCTGGGAGATTGAAGTTTGAACTTTATTACCAACAACAAACCGTACGTTTTACCATTCGTGCTGAATGGGATGAACAGAGACACGCTCAAGCGATTCATCCTACCCGAAGGCAACGCTCTCGAAACTATGCTGCGAAATCTATCGCTACCCAATGAAATAGCGCCCGATGAACGACCCTGGAAAACTGCTAGACTATTCGATGAAATTTACGACACTCTCAGTGAATCGAAGAACGGGAAGCCTTGATATACACTCTCCTATGACCAAATTACGCTCTACGAGCTTCATAATCGAGGGCTATGCTCGAAACTCGCTGTGCACGACAGTACCGACCCGCTCCCTGACTACTTCGCAGTGTGGTATTACAGCTCGCATATTAGTCAAAGCATGAGACGTAAGTTGGATACGCGCATT
>JAAUYH010033628.1_pt1 | contig 31924 bp, 30 predicted proteins | sample 7278061 | NCBI WGS metagenome assembly JAAUYH01 (sample SAMN14350203, study PRJNA611818) | marine sediment metagenome | isolation source: surface marine sediment (0.6m) | place: French Polynesia: Moorea | collected 2018-08 | reverse complement strand
CACCCTCTTGCTGGCGACCACCATCGCCATCGCCATGAAAATCGTCGGCATCCTGCTGGTGACATCCCTGATGATCATTCCGGCCGCGACCGCGCGCCGATTCGCCGGCACGCCGGAACGCATGGCGCTCATCGCCGCCCTGATCGGCGCGGCGGCGGTCGGTGGCGGCGTGTTGGGGTCGCTCGAGTTCGACACGCCATCCGGGCCTTCGGTGGTGGTGGCCGCGCTCGCGCTGTTCCTGGCCGGCCAGGCGGTGGGCATCGTGGCGCGGGTGCGCGCCGGCGGTTGAACGCCAATTCGCAAGGGTGCCAAAAGCCGGGACTCACCCTATATTCACAGGTGCTGTGCAAGAGTTGCGATTGGCCGCATCACCGCCGCATTGCCACGTCAATCTCGAAGGATCATGACCGTGACAGGCACCCGCAGACGATTGGCCCGATCCGGCATCGCCATGGCGCTCGCCGTCAGCGGCGCGTTGGCGACGGCGCAGCCTAGCGCGGCCCATCCCCATATCTGGATCGATGCCGCTGCGACCCTGGTCTTCGAGCATGGCGCGCTGGTCGGAGTCGAGGTTGAGTGGACGCTCGACCCCTTTGTCAGCGCCCTGCTGATCGAGGATTTCGACGCCGACAAGAACGGCGCCTTCGACCCGGAGGAAGCCACCGCCCTGGAGCAGATGACCTTCGTGGGCCTGAGCGAATACGGCTTCTACACCCATCTGCGGGTCGACGGTGTGGAGTCCACGCCCGAGACCGTGCAGCAATTCCGGCCGACCATCCGCGACGACGTCGTCCTTTACAGCTTCTTCGTCGGGCTTCCCGAGCCGGCGGATCCGAGTCGGCAGGCGGTCGACGTCGCGTTCTACGACGAGACCTACTACACCGACCTCTACACCGAGGATGGCTGGATCGCGGTCCGCGGCGACCAGACCGCCGGCTGCGTGCCGACCCTGCGCCAGGACACCGAGACGCCGTATTACTTCGGCGTCGTGTTTCCGCAGCGGATCGGCCTGCGCTGTGCGGAAGGCTAGCTTCGGGGCCGGGCTGGCGGCCGCTCTGATCCTGACCTCTACCACCGCCGCAGCGCAGTACCTGCGCGGCGGAGAGAGCGCCGCACCGGTGCAGGAACCGTCGCTGATCCAGAAACTGCTGTTCCAGGTTGCGCAGATGCAGGCGCGGCTGAACGCCGAGCTGACGGAGACGATCCGGGCCGCGCAGTCCGGCGATTCCCTGGCTCCGGCGCTGGCGATCATCGGCGCCGCGTTCCTCTATGGCGTGCTGCATGCGGCAGGCCCGGGGCACGGCAAGGCCGTCGTCGCCACCTACTTCTTGGCCAACCCGGCGCGGTGGCTGCGTGGCGTCACCACCGGGTTCGCCGTCGCCATGATCCAGGCCGTCACGGCGATCCTGATCGTCGCGGTCCTGGCCCTGGTGCTGGGCGTGGCGCTCACCCAGGTGCTGGACCGGGCCCTGACGATCGAGCTTCTGAGCTACGGGCTGATCGTGGCGCTCGGGCTCTACATGCTCTTCCGCGTCGCGACCGGGCGCGCCGCCTGTGGCCATGACCATCACGGCCACGAGCACGTGCCGGGACGCGACCGCAAGGGGCTGCGCGGCTGGATCGACCGCCTGCTGCCAGAGGACCTGGCGCCGTTGGCGGTCGCCGTCGGCCTCCGGCCCTGCTCGGGCGCCATCATCGTGCTGCTGTTCACCCTGGCGAACGGCATCTTCCTGGTCGGCGCGCTGGCCACCTTCAGCATGGCCTTCGGCACCGCGCTGGTGGTTTCGCTGGCCGGGCTGACGGCGATCGCCGTTCGCCGCTCGGTGACCGCAAGCGACCGCGGCCAGGCCTTCGTGACCCGCATACAGACCGGCGTCACCATCGCCGGCGCCTTGGTCATCACCGCGCTCGGCGGGTTGATGTTCGCCGGCGCCCTTCAGCGGGGCGGATTGCTGGGCATGTAGCGCCCGGCCGGTCGCCGCGTCAGAGGAAATCCCGCAGCATCGCCACCAGCGGCTTGTCCGCCGGCGGCATCGGGTAGTCGCGCATGCGGACCGGCCGCACCCAGGCCAGCGCCTGGCCTTCCTGCGCCATCGGGGTGCCCTGCCAGACCCGGCACAGGTAGAGCGGCATCAGCAGGTGGAAATCATCATAGCGGTGCGACGCGAAGGTGAAGGGCGCCAGGCAGCTTTCCACCGTGTCGATCGCCAGCTCCTCGCGGAGTTCCCGGATCAGCGCGGTTTCCGGGGTCTCTCCGTCATGCACCTTGCCGCCGGGAAACTCCCACAGCCCGGCCATGGACTTGCCTTCCGGCCGCTGCGCCAGCAGCACCCGGCCGTCGGCATCGACCAGCGCCACCGCGGCGACCAGCACCACGCCAGACCCGCTCATCGCCCGCCGCCGGGCAGCCGATACCGGTGGACCGGGCGCTCCTCGCCGCGCTGACGATAGAACCGCACCGCCTCGCCGTCGCGGACGAAGCCGCACTTCTCCAACACCCGCACCGACGCCGGATTGTCGGGCAGAACCACCGCCCAGACCGGCCGGCAGCCCTGCTCCTGCGCAAGAGTGGCGACGGAGCGGGCGATCTCCGTGGCATAGCCCCGGCCCCAATGCTCACGGCCGAGCCAGAACCCGATCTCCGCTCCGCCCTGCGGATCGGGATGGATGCCGGCAACGCCGACCGCACGGCCGTCCCCGGCGCAGGCGACCAGCCACTGGTGCGTGTCCGGCTGCGCACCGAGCCAACGCTCGATGTCCGCGGTGGTCACCGGATAGGTGAGGAACGAGAGCATGTGGAGGACCGCAGGATCGTTGCTGAGCTCGGCAACCGCCGCAGCATCCGACCGGGCAAGCGGCCGCAGCGACACCGTGCCGACGCGGTGCTGCTCAGCTTCGGTAGTCGGCATTGATCGAGATGTAGCCGTGCGTCAGGTCGCAGGTCCAGACCGTCGCCCGGCCACGGCCGACGCCGAGGTCGACGGCGATATCGATCTCGCGCCCCTTCATATGACGCGCCACCGGCGCCTCGTCATAGCCGGGCACAAGCTGGCCGTCGCGGGTGATCTCGACCCCGCCCATGGCGATCGACAGCCGATCGCGGTCGGCCTTCTCGCCGGATTTGCCGACCGCCATGACGATCCGGCCCCAATTGGCGTCCTCGCCGGCAATGGCGGTCTTCACCAGCGGCGAGTTGGCGATGGCCAGGCCGACCCGGCGCGCCGCCCGGGCCGACTGCGCGCCGCCGACCGTGATCTCGACGAATTTGGTCGCGCCCTCGCCGTCGCGAACCACCTGCTGGGCGAGGTCGATCATCAGCGCGTCGAGGGCGCGGCGAAACTCGTCCAGCCGCGGGTCACGATGGTCCTCCACCAGCGCGTTGCCGGCCCGGCCGGTCGCGCACAGCAGCACCGTGTCGCTGGTCGATGTATCGCCGTCGACGGTGATGGCGTTGAACGATCTGTCGGCCGCCGCCGTCAGAAGCGGCCGCAGCAGCGCTGCTGGCAGGGCCGCATCGGTGAACACGAAGGCCAGCATGGTCGCCATGTCCGGGGCGATCATGCCGGAGCCCTTGGCGATGCCGTTGAGCGTCACCGGGACGCCGTCGATCCGCGCCGTGGCGGTCGCCCCCTTGGCGAAGGTGTCGGTGGTGCAGATCGCGTCGGCAGCCTCCTCCCAGCCGGTCGGGGCCAGCGCGTCGGCCAGGCCCGGCAGCGCGTCGGCAATGTGGTCCGGGCCGACCGGCTGGCCGATCACCCCGGTCGAGGCCGGAAGCACCTCGAACTCGCTGCAGCCGAACAGCTCCGCCGCCGCCTCGACGGTGCGCTGAACGGTGACATCGCCGGCGGCGCCGGTGAAGGCGTTGGCATTGCCGGAATTGACCACGATCGCCCGGGCGGAGCCGCCCGGAAGCGCCCGCCGGCACCAGTCGACCGGCGCCGATGGGCAGCGCGACCGGGTCAGGACCCCGGCCGCGGTGGTGCCGGGATCAAGGGCCGCAAGCAGCAGGTCCCGGTCCCCGGATTTCTTCAGCCCGGCGGCGGCCGATGCCAGTCGCACCCCGGCCACCGGCGGCAGGTCCGGAAACCGCTCCGGCGCCAGCGGGGACCGGGCCAGTTCCATGCCCTACTGACCTGAGGAGCCGGACTCCAGCGGCTCGCCGTCCGGGCCGAACACCACGATTTCAGCGCCTTCGCGCAGCTCCACCACGATCTCCTGCACGATCGCGTCCGCCAGTCCGCCTTCCAGCTGTTCGCGCATGTCCTCCAGGCTGGGAGCCTCGGACATCCGGCGGTCTTCCACCAGGATCACGTGCCAGCCGAACTGGGTCTGCACCGGCACCTCGGAGAACTCGTCCTTCTGCATCGAGAAGGCCGCCTCGGCGAAGGGCGGCACCATCTGCTCCTTGGTGAAGTAGCCGAGATCGCCGCCACGCGGCCCGCTGGGGCCAATCGAGGCCTCCATCGCAAGCTCGGCGAAATCCTCTCCGTCCTTCAGCCGCTGGATCAGGGATTTGCCCTCGTCCTCGGTCTCCACCAGGATGTGGCGGGCGCTGATTTCCTCGACCGGCGGGTTGGCGGCCAGGAACTCCTCGTAGGCCGCGGTCACCGCCACGTCGGAGATCCGCGCGTCGATCTCCTGCTGCAGCCAGACATCCTGCACGATGTTGCGTTCCGCTTCAGCGACGCGCTCCTTGACCTCGTCGGTGGCCTGGATGTTCTCGGCATAGCCACGCGCCGCCATCAGGCGGCTGGTGGCGATCTGCTCGGCGATCGCCGGGATCAGGATCTCGGGCGGCATCTGCTGAATCTGGGCCGGCATGCGACTGATGGCGGTGATCACCTCGTCGCGGCGAATCTCCTCGCCATTGACGGTGGCGACGACGGGATTGTCGTCCTGGGCGACTGCTGGAAGCGGCCCGACGGCAATGGCGAGCATCGCCAGTGCGGCACAGGCGACGAGGCGATTGGCCGGCATGAACATAGGTGAAACCCTTTCCGGTGGCGGAATTGGCTGGGGGATCTCCGAACCGGTTGCCACCGCAAAGGTCCGATTCGACGGCGCACGTAAAGCACAGCCAACCTTGGCGGGCAAGCAGTCCGCCGCCAAGGTTGGGTTTCGCACTATGATCGCGTATTGTGCCGGCCCGATGGCAGGGTGCGCCGTCGAACCGCCGGATTCCGCGGCTCATGTAAGACGCGGCCGCGTTGAATCCGCCGGCCGGCGCGCCTAAGTGTCCAATCTGGACAGCAGAGATTCTATCTTTCGGTTTTGAGGCTTCGATGCTCGGAAAGATTTTCGGTACCGCGAACGACCGCACCGTCAAACGACTGAAGAAGGCGGTCGACCGCGTCAATGCCCTCGAACCGGAATTCGAAGCCTTGAGCGACGAGGCTCTCAAGCAGCGCACCATCGCCTTCCGCGAGCGCCTGCAGGCCGGCGAGTCCCATTCGGACATCCTGCCGGAAGCCTTCGCGACCGTGCGCGAGGCGGCCAAGCGCACCCTCGGCCAGCGGCATTTCGACGTGCAGCTCATGGGCGGGCTGGTGCTGCACGAGGGCAAGATCTCGGAGATGAAGACCGGCGAGGGCAAGACCCTCGTGGCCACCCTGGCCGTCTACCTGAACGCGGTGTCCGGGGACGGCGTGCATGTGGTGACGGTCAACGACTACCTGGCCCGCCGCGACGCGGAATGGATGGGCCAGATCTACGAGTTCCTCGGACTCACCGTCGGCTGCATCGTCCACGGTTTGAGCGATGTCGAGCGGCGGGACGCCTATGCCGCCGACGTGACCTACGGCACCAACAACGAATTCGGCTTCGACTATCTGCGCGACAACATGAAATTCCGCCTGGACGACATGGTGCAGCGCCCGTTCAACTTCGCCATCGTCGACGAGGTCGACAGCATCCTGATCGACGAGGCCCGCACGCCGCTCATCATCTCCGGCCCGGCACAGGACTCCTCCGAGCTCTACACCAAGGTCAACCGCCTGATCCCCAAGATGGGCGAAGGCGACTACGAGATCGACGAGAAGGCGCGCACGGTCACCATGACCGAGGAGGGCCAGGAGAAGATCGAGGCGCTGCTGGGAGAGGCCGGCCTGCTGGCCGAGGGCGGGCTCTACGACATCCGCAACGTCAATCTGGTGCACCATGCCCAGCAGGCGCTGCGCGCCCACAAGCTGTTCCAGCGCGACCGCGACTACATCGTCAAGGACAGCAAGGTCATCATCATCGACGAGTTCACCGGCCGCATGATGGAGGGCCGGCGCTTCTCGGAGGGCCTGCACCAGGCGCTGGAGGCCAAGGAAGGGGCGAACATCCAGCAGGAGAACCAGACCCTCGCCTCGATCACCTTCCAGAACTATTTCCGCATGTACCCGAAGCTGGCCGGCATGACCGGCACGGCGATGACCGAGGCGCCGGAATTCTCCGAGATCTACGGCCTGGAGGTGGTGTCGATCCCGACCCACATGCCGCTGGCCCGCGCCGACGAGGACGACGAGGTCTACCGAACGGTCGAGGAGAAGACCGCCGCCATCATCGAGCAGATCGAGGACTGTCATGGTCGCAAGCAGCCGGCCCTGGTCGGCACCGTGTCGATCGAGAAGTCGGAGCTGCTGTCGCGCGAGCTGAAGAAACACAAGATCCCGCACAACGTCCTCAACGCCCGCTTCCACGAGCAGGAGGCGCACATCATCGCCCAGGCCGGGCGGCCGGGCGCGGTGACCATCGCCACCAACATGGCCGGCCGCGGAACCGACATCCAGCTGGGCGGCAATCTGGAGATGCGCATCGCCGACGAGGCCGCCGAGATCGAGGATGAGGCGAAGCGCGCCGCCAAGATCAAGCAGATCGAGGACGAGATCGCGGCGGAGAAGAGGATCGTGCTGGAGGCCGGCGGGCTCTGCGTCATCGGCACCGAGCGGCATGAAAGCCGGCGGATCGACAACCAGCTGCGCGGCCGGTCCGGCCGTCAGGGCGACCCCGGCCTGTCGAAATTCTACCTGTCGCTGGAAGACGACCTGATGCGGATCTTCGCCTCGGACCGGCTCGACGGCATGCTGCAGAAGCTGGGCCTGAAGGATGGCGAGGCGATCATCCACCCCTGGATCAACAAGGCGCTGGAGAAGGCGCAGCAGAAGGTCGAGGCGCGCAATTTCGAGATCCGCAAGAACCTGCTGAAGTTCGACAACGTCATGAACGACCAGCGGCGCTCGATCTATGAGGACCGCAAGGAGATCATGCAGGCCAACGACGTGTCGGACATGGTCACCGATATGCGGCACGACGTCATTTCCGACATGGTCAACGAGGCGATCCCGGCCAACAGCTACGCCGAGCAGTGGGACATGGAGGGGCTGGGGACCCAGATCCGCCATATCCTCGCCGTCGACCTGCCGGTCGCCGACTGGGCCAAGGAGGAAGGCATCGCCGAGCCCGAGATCGAGGAGCGGGTGCGCCAGGCCTCCGACAGCAAGATGGCCGAGAAGGCGGCGAATTACGGCCCAGAGCTGATGCGCATGGTGGAGAAGAGCCTGCTGCTGCAGCTGCTGGACCAGATCTGGAAGGACCACCTGCTGACCCTGGACCATTTGCGCCAGGGCATCTCGCTACGGGCCTATGGCCAGCGCGACCCGCTCAGGGAATACCAGACGGAGGCCTTCGAGCTGTTCCAGACCATGCAGCACCGGCTGCGCGAAACGGTCACCCGCGCCCTCGCGGTGGTGGAGGTCCAGGCCCGCCCTTCTGACGTCGTCATGCATCCGCGCGCGCAGGAGATGCGCGAATCGCGGCAGGATCCGGCGGCGGCCGGCGGCCAGGCCATGGCGCAGCCGGCGCAGGCGACCGGCACCTATGGCGGCGGCGCCTCCTCCGGCGCCGGCGGTCCGCCGCGCAGTGCCACGGTGCGTCGCATGCCGCCGCCCGGTGTCGCGGTCGACCCCAACAATCCGGAGACCTGGGGCAAGGTCGCCCGCAACGCCCCCTGCCCCTGCGGATCGGGCAAGAAGTACAAGCACTGCCACGGCGCCGTCTGAGCGCCTGAGATCGTTGGGAGACCGCGGCGGTCAGCCGTCCCCTACACAGCCCGCCCTTGAGCGCCACGTGGCCGACGCCAAGGCTGGGATGCGGCCGCGACGGGCCGCACCGCCGGCCATGGCGGTCGCGACCGGGTCGCTCCTCCGGGCCATGCCTTCATGCCGGGTTTCCGGACGCTCGCCGATCGGATAGGCGCGAAAGATCGCCGCCCCGATCAGCATGTCGACGCGATTGCGGGATTCGCCGAGCGGCAGGAGAAGGTGATCCGCCCTCTGGAACGAATCGACCGGGGTCCTGAGCGGACCGGAGACCAATACCGGCCGCCCGGAGCGGACCGCACGCGCCGCCTGCTCGTAGAGCTCCGCGGTCGCCGACCCGGGCAGCTCGATCAGCCGGTCCCCGGTCATCGCGCAGCCATAGCATGCGGTCAGGACGCTGCCGGCCAACCGGAACACGAGATCGAACGGATCGCGGCGCACAGCCACCAGGAATGTGCTCGCCAGCAGTGACGGGATGTCCACCGGGTCGAGATCGCTGCGGCCCGGGAACCGGCGCTCCCCGCGCTTGCCGTCCCAATAGGCGTAGAGCAGGGACAACATCGGTTCGGAGATCTGACTGAAGGCCGTCACGTCGGTCGCACGCTGTGCCGGGCCCGACCGGCCATGCCGCTCCAGATCTTTTGTTGCCCGCGATTCCCGCATCTGCCACCTACACCGTCCCAACACACCAGATGTAGTAGGGACAGTGAGCCGGAAGGGTTAACAAAGCGTTACCGAAGCCGGCACCGAGCGGCATCGGCATGCCGCGATTACAGGATTTCGGAGCGGATGGGGGTCAGAGCGTACGGTCGCCCATGGCGAGGAACTTTTCCCGCCGGTTGCTGCGCAAGGTGCCGCCATCATAGCCGCGCAGATCGCTGAGTGCCCGGTCGACCGCCTCGCCGACCGCCTCCACCACCTTGCTCGGATAGCGGTGCGCGCCGCCGATCGGCTCGCCGATGGTCTCGTCGATGACACCGAGCTTGAGCAGGTCCTCGGCGGTCAGCCGCAGGGCTTGCGCCGCCTCGTGGCTCTGGGTGGCGCTGCGCCACAGGATCGAGGCGCAGCCCTCGGGCGAGATCACCGAGTAGATGGAATGCTCAAGCATCAGCACCCGGTCGGCCGCCGCGATGGCGATGGCGCCGCCGGAGCCGCCCTCGCCGATGATCACCGCGACGATGGGCACGCGCATGTTGAGGCAGACATCGATCGACTTCGCGATCGCCTCGGCCTGGCCCCGCTCCTCCGACGCGACGCCCGGATAGGCGCCGGCGGTATCGACGAAGGTGACGATCGGCAACTGGAACCGGTCGGCCAGTTCCATCAGGCGCTGGGCCTTGCGATAGCCCTCGGGCTTCGCCATGCCGAAATTGTGCCGCAGGCGGCTTTCGGTGTCGGCGCCCTTCTCATGGCCGATGACCATGACCGAGCGGCCGTGCAGCCGCCCGAGCCCGCCGACGATGGCGCGGTCCTCGGCGAAGGCGCGATCTCCGGCCAGCGGCGTGAAATCCTCGATCAGCGCGTTGACGTAATCGCTGAAATGCGGGCGGTTGGGATGCCGGGCGACCTGGACCTTCTGAGCCGGCGTCAGCTTCTCGTAAGTGGTGTTGAGCAGCCGGTCGACCTTGGTCTGCAGCCGTGAGACCTCGTCGGCGATGTTGATGTCGCCGTCGTCGGAGAGATGGCGCAGTTCCTCGATCTTGCCTTCTAGCTCGGCAATCGGCTTCTCGAATTCCAGGAAGGTCTGCATGCGGCGTGGGGACATGGTGGGTCAGGTCGTGGACGCCCTCAGCATAGGGCTTTCGGGCGCCCGAGACAAAAAGCCAGCCAACCGCGTCAAAAATTGGGCACCGGATCGAGTCCGATCCGGGTCGCTGCGCTAGCCACCGGCGATCTGCTTCGCCTTCTGAACCAGATTCTCCGCCTGCTTGATCGAGGCGATGTCGATCAGCCTGCCGTCCAGCGAGACCGCGCCCTTGCCCTCCTTCTGGGCCTGGTCCATGGCCTCCAGGATGCGCCTGGCGCGGTCGACCTCGGCCTCGGACGGGCTGAACACCTGGTTGGCGAGACCGACCTGCGACGGGTGGATCGCCCATTTGCCCTCGCAGCCCAAGACCGCGGCGCGGTTCGCCTGCGCCTTGTAGCCGTCGGGATCGGAGAAGTCGCCGAACGGACCGTCGACCGGACGCAGGCCGTTGGCGCGGGCGGCAACCACCATGCGCGAGATGGCGTAGTGCCACATGTCGCCCCAGTGGTAGTCGCGGCGCGCGTCGCCGTCCTTGTCGGTCAGCACGCCGTACATCGGGTTCGGCCCGCCGATCACCGTGGTGCGCGCCCGGGTCGAGGCGGCATAGTCGGCGACGCCGAAATGCAGGCTCTCATTGCGCTTCGAGGCGCCCGCGATCGCGTCGACATTGGCCATGCCGAGCGCGATCTCGATGATCAGCTCGAAACCGATGCGCTTCTTGCGGTCGACCGCGGCCTCGACCTGGCTGGTCAGCATGTCGACGGCGTAGACATCGGCGGCGGTCCCGACCTTGGGGATCATGAACAGGTCGAGCCGTTCACCGGTCTGTTCCAGCACGTCGACAACGTCGCGGTACATGTAATGGGTGTCGAGCCCGTTGATCCGCACCGACAGGGTCTTGTTGCCCCAGTCGATGTCGTTGATGGCCTCGATGACGTTCTTGCGCGCCTGCTCCTTCTCGTCCGGGGCGACGGCATCCTCCAGATCCAGGAACACCACGTCGACATCCGATGCGGCCGCCTTCTCGAACAGTTTCGGGTTGCTGCCCGGCACCGCCAGCTCGCTGCGGTTCAGCCTCGGCGTTGCCTGCTCAACGATGGTGAAGCTCATCGGACCCCTCCCCCGGACTCTGGGACTGCAATTTCTGGAATGCGCTTCCACGATGTGGAATGCGAGTGATATGCCGGCTGCGCCGGGCCTTGTCAATCGCTCGCTGAAGACTCTTCGGGCAACGGCACAACGAGGCTCTCCGGCAGCGGAGTCATCTCGCCCCGGCCGGGCCATCCCCGCGCGTCCGCAAGGGCCGCGATCGCAGTCCGGCGGTCATCGGTCAGGGGATGGCTCAGCAGGATCTCCGGCACCGGCAGGCCATCGACCTGAACCGCCTCCGCCAGCACCCTGTAGAGATCGTCGGCCCCGGCGATATGGCCGTAGAGCGCGGCAAGCGCCATCAGCCCGTCCTCGTCCGCCGCCCGTTCCGCGTCGCGGCTGAAGTGCAGGAGCACGAGCAGGCTGGTTCCGTCGGTGACCCCGTCGACCAGGCCGGAGGATCGCCCGGTCACCGCCGACGCCACCAGCGTCAGCAGGGCGCCGCTGCCGAGATTGGCGGCGACGTCGCGATTCTTGACATGGGCGATCTCGTGCCCCAGCAGCATCGCCAGGGCGTTCTCGTGGGGAAGCCGAGCCAGCAGTCCGCGATAGACCATCACATGCCCGCCGACGGTGGCCGCGGCGTTGATCACCGGCTCGTCGACGTAATGGACCGTGATCGTCATCCCGTCCGGCAGATCCATTCCGGCGGCCAGCCTGTCGGCAAGATCCTGCAGCGCGGCCTCGACCTGCGGGTCGGCCGTCGGCAGGTCCAGCACCGCATCGGCGAGGCGCTGTTCCCAGGAGAACGGCATGTGCCGACCAGCGACCGCGCCGAGCACCACAGCGAGCACGACGAGGACCAGCAGCAGGACCGATCCCTGCAGGGTCAGAACGACGAATTCCCTCAGGGGGTGCCGGGTGCCGGCGTTGATTCCTTCGGGGATCTTCGGGTTGTCGTACTTCAAGCCACGCCGGTGGCCGGGATCACCGCGGTGCCGTAGGCCACCACCTCCACCGAACCGAGCGCCTGCCCCGCGCCCTTGGAGATCGACGCGGTCTCCATCCGGACGTTGAAGACGAACCGGGCGCCGCGGCTGCGCGCCTGCTCACGCATCCTCAGCATCGCCTCGCGTCGGGCCCGGTCCACCAGGCTCTCATAGGCGGTGACCCGGCCGCCGAACAGCATGCGCAGGCCGGCCAGGAACCGCTTGAAGTAGTCGATGGAGATGACCACGTTGCCGCGCACCATCTCGGTCCTTGGCGGCGGGTCGATACTCGGCGCGGTTCGGGCCGAGAACACCGGCAGGTCGCGGAATTCCGCCTCCCGGGCGATGATCGACCGGTAATGCCGGCGCTCCCGAAAGCTGCCGACCGCGAATCCCAGCACCAGCAGCAGGACCGGAACGCCGATCTGCAGGCCGATCTGGAAGACCGCTTCGAACATGCCGCCTACTCCAGTTCCACCGCCGTGCCGTAGGCCAGCAGTTCGGCCGCGCCCTGGGCGACCGAGGAGGTGGCGAACCGGATATTGAGCACCGCGTTCGCGCCGACCGCCTCGGCCTGCTGCTGCATGCGCTGCAAGGCCTCCTCGCGCGCCTGGCTCAGAAGATCGGTATACGCCTTCAACTCGCCGCCGACGATGTTCTTGAAGCCGGCCAGGATGTCCTTGCCGATGTGCTTGGCGCGCACCGTGCTGCCCTGCACCACGCCGAGATGGCGCGCCACGGTGCGGCCGGGCACGTATTCCAGGGTACTGAGGATCATCGGGTGGTCCTTCAAAATCAGTTGGCCTGTTTGCGGGACTAGAGCCCGGGACACAAGAACCGTCGCAAGCGGACACGCGGTCGGACAGGCCGTCGTCAGGCGATATACCCATGCACCCGCTTAAGGAAGCGTCAACGCCGCCGGCCCGGTTTCGCCAGCGGATGATGGTCGTGGACCAGGCGGTTGAGCCGCTCGCTCAGCACATGCGTGTAGATCTGGGTGGTGGAGATGTCCGCATGCCCAAGCATCTTCTGAACCGACCTGAGATCCGCGCCGCGGTTCAGCATATGCGTGGCGAAGGCGTGCCGCAGCACATGCGGGCTGACCCGGCTCGGATCGATGCCGGCGTCGTTCGCCAGGTCCTTCAGAAGCTGTGCGAAGCGCTGGCGGGTCAGGTGCCCCTCCCGGGACCGCCGTGAGGGAAACAGGAACGGCGCCTGGAGCGCCCGGCGCGCCGGCACCAGGAACTGGTCGCGGACGCCGAGATACTCCGCCAGCGCGATGCGGGCCGGTTCCGACAGCGGCACCAGCCGCTCCTTGCCGCCCTTGCCGCGCACGGTCAGCACGCGGTGATCGCCGGCGATCGCGGCGAGCGGCAGGCCGACCAGTTCAGAGACCCTGAGGCCGGTCGCGTACAGAGTCTCCAGCAGGGCCACCAGCCGGACGCCGTCCGGACCGGTCCGACGCGCCGCCGCGGCCAGCAGAAGATCGACATCGGATTCGCTCAGGACCTTGGGCAGGCTGCGTCCGAGCTTGGGACTGTCGATGGCGGCCGCCGGGTCGTCGTCGCGCCGACCCTCGGAGACCATGAAGCGGTAGAACTGCCGGAGCGCGGACAGCCGCCGTGCCACCGTCCGACCCGTGAGCGCCGGGGCGTCGCCCGGCCCGTTGGCCAGCCCCTGGAGATAGGACCGCAACTGCTCCGTCGTGGCGGCTTCCACGCTCTGTCCGTTGGCATGCAGGAAGGCCGCCAGATCGGTGATGTCGCGGCGATAGGCATGCAGCGTGTTGGTCGACACGCCGCGTTCGGCGATCAGCATGTCGAGAAAGGCGTCGACATGCGGGGACAGCGGGACCCTCACAGTTGCGTCGCCCAGATCGCCTCGCGGGCCAGCCGCCGGGCATCGTCCTCCAGCCCGACCGCCACCATCGCCGTCAGCACGCGCTCCAGCAGCGCCGGGCTGACCCGCGCCGGCCCGCCATCGCCGATCGCCACCAGCGACATCAGCACCACCATCCCGACTTCTCCATCCCGCGCCGCCGCCGGCAGGCGCCACCAGATCCCCGCCGAGGGCAGCGATGCCGACTCGCGGGCGTCGTCGATGCCGATCCGCTGCCAGACCGCCGGATCGACCGGCTCGCCCAGCGCGCTGAACGCGGCCAGCGCCATGGCGGCGCTGTAGCTGCCGGCCTCGCCGGACACGGCGACCTCCACGGCGATCCACTCCGACAGGCTGCGGGCATGCGACAGTCGGGCCTGTCCCGGCGGCCGCGCCTCCAGCGCCCCGGACAGGACGGCCAACGGCCAGAGGCGGGTCAGCGCCGCGCGATCCCCCGCCGCCGCGACCTCATGCCAGGCCCAGGCGCGTTCCAGGTCACCGGCGGCGTAATAGGCGCGCGCCGCGTCCGGCGCGATCGCGGCGCCGGCCGGTTCTGCCGGCACCGGGTCGAGCAGCGCCAGGGTGATGGCCAGCGGCGCCCCCTCCGCCCGGCTGATGCTGAGCGCGGTCTCATAGAGCCGATAGACGGCGCCCGCGCGGTTCGCGCGCGCCGCCGCCTGGACCAGATGCGCCCGCGCCATCGGGCCGTCCATGTCCAGCACCAGATCCATCAGTTCCGAAATCGGCCGCGCCGGCAGCGGCAGATCCGCGTACAGCGCCGCCAGATCCGACGGGTCCATCACGCCCGCCGCCGTCGCTCTCTCGCCGGCGGCCAGTCGCTCCTGCGGGGCGTTCGCGCCGTTCGCCGCCACCGCCGCCAGCCGTCCGGGATCGCGGATCAGGTCGACGCCGGGGACCGGAAGCGCTACGGAGGCGAACGCGGCGATCATCAGCGGCTGCGGAGCCGTGTCCCGCGGCCAGCCATCCTCCGGCATCGACGGCGGCTGCGAGTCGATGATCGATTCCGCAATCGCGACGAAGATCGGCTCGCCGGCGTCGCCCTCGCGCAGCAGCCCGAGACCGAGCTGTGCTGCCGGCCGGTCGTCCCCGGTCGCCTGGCAGAACACCAGCATCTGCTGCCAGAACGCCCCCTGATGCAGCGGCAGCAGCGGCTGCAGCACGGCGCAGGCATCGGCGGTCCGTCCGGCCAGCAGCAGCCCCTCGACCAGCGCCCGTGACGCCGGTTCATCGCCGCGCAGCGCGGGCCCGGCTCGAAACAGCGCCAGCAGATCGTCGGCCAGGCCGAGGTCCCGCAGGCGCTGGGCCCGCAGCGCCGCCAGGCTCGGATCGACCGGCGCGCCGGCCGGCGGCCGCGCCGCGGTCAGCAGCAGGCGGCGGGTCAGATCGTGCATCACCTGGGAGGGCGCAGCCACCGGCAGGCCTTCCAGCAGGCCGGCCACCTCCGAGCGTCGGGCGCCGCGCCAGGCAGCGGGTCCGAACCCGCCATCGTCGGGCCCGAGAATCCCCGCACCGGCGGCATCCTGCGGCGGCAGCTCATCGACTATGATCACGTTGGTCCGACGCCCGCCCGGCCGCTGGGAACCGGACTCGGCCGGGGGCAGCAGCTGCAACGGCTGGCCAATCGGGTCCTGCCCGTCGGCCGGAGCCGCGAAAGCCGCTCCGATCATCACCGCCGCGGCGGCAAGCCAGCGGTTTCGGGTCCGCCGGTCAGCGGGAGCGCCGATCACCGGGAATGACCTTTTCGACGGATTGCGGCGTCGGCGCCAGGTCCACCAGACCGAGCACGATCACCCCGGCAACCACCACGGAAACGACGATCGCCGCCGCAATCAACAGGGTGCGCGATCCTCCACGCGGCGCGGAGCCCGATTCATATCCGGATCGGCTGGACGGCACGTGTCTCTCCCTTCCCCTGGAAAGCGTCCCAAACTGCGCTCTTCGGCATCCGTTGTGTTATGGCCCTGCCATGGCGAGAATAAGGTATGTGTCATGACCATCCAAATTCCGCCATCCCAGGCGCCGCAGCCGACCCCGGCCGGTTCGTGTGACATGGGGCAGGCCGTGTCAGCAAGCGTCCCGACCCTGCCCCGCTCCCTCGTATTGGTCGGGCTGATGGGTGCGGGCAAGTCGGCGATCGGCCGCCGGCTGGCGACTCGGCTCGGACTGCCCTTCGCCGATGTCGACCAGGAGATCGAGCGCGCCGCCGGGCTGACCATCGAGGACATCTTCGACATGTATGGCGAGCCGGCGTTCCGCGACGTCGAGCGGCGGGTGGTCGCACGATTGCTCAGCGAGGAACCGCACGTGATCTCGACCGGCGGCGGCGCGTTCATGGACCTGGATACCCGGCAGATCATCGCCGAACGGGGCATATCGCTGTGGCTGCGCGCCGATCTCGATCTCCTGGTGGCGCGCACCGGCCGGCGCAACAACCGCCCGCTCCTGAAGCAGGGCAACCGGCGTGAGATCCTCGAGCGCCTCATGGAGGAGCGCTATCCCGTCTATGCCCGCACCGATATCGTCGTCGACAGCCGTGACGGACCGCTTGACGACACCGTCGCCGCAGCGCTGACGGCCCTGACCGAGTTCCTGGAGCGGGGGGACGCGCAGGAGGAGTTGTGACCCGCCGGCTGACCGCGCGGATATCGCGCCCGCGGATAATGCGGTAAACAGCCCCGACCGGAGCCAAGCGAGAGCGACCAGGACCCATGACCAAGACCGTGCGCGTCGCATTGGGCGCACGCAGCTACGACATCCAGATCGGCACCGGGCTGATCGAACAGGCCGGCGCCATGCTGACCCCGCTGATGGCGGTGCCGCGCGCCGTCATCATCACCGACGAGACCGTGGCCGGCCTTCACCTGCCGCGGCTGACGGCCTCGCTCGATGCCGCCGGCATCGCTCATGACGACATCGTGCTTCCGCCGGGAGAAGCGACGAAATCCCTCGACCGGCTCGGTGAGGTGCTGGACCGTATGCTGGCGCTCGGTATCGAACGTTCGGTCACGGTCGTCGCGCTGGGCGGCGGCGTCATCGGCGATCTTGGCGGGTTCGCCGCCTCGATCGCGTTGCGCGGCCTGCCCTATGTGCAAATCCCCACCACGCTGCTGGCCCAGGTCGACAGCGCGGTCGGCGGCAAGACCGGGATCAACAGCCGGCACGGCAAGAACCTGATCGGCAGCTTCTACCAGCCGCGGTTGGTGATCGCCGATGTCGGCGCGCTCGACAGCCTGCCGGGGAGGCAGCGCCGGGCCGGCTACGCCGAGGTCGTGAAATACGGCGCCCTGGGTGATGCGGATCTTTTCGCCTGGCTGGAGGAGAACGGCGCCGATCTGTTGGCCGGCGATACCGAAAAGCTGTCCCGGGCGGTCGAGGCGAGTTGCCTGGCGAAGGCCGCCATCGTCGCCGCCGACGAACGCGAGGCCGGCCGGCGCGCCCTGCTCAATCTGGGGCACACATTCGCCCATGCGCTGGAGGCGGAGACCGGCTATGGCGATGCCCTGCTGCACGGCGAGGCGGTCGCCATCGGCATGGTGCTGGCCTTCGACCTCTCGGTGCGGCTGGGCCTCTGTCCATCTGCCGATGCAGAGCGGCTGCGTCGTCACCTCTCGGATGTCGGCCTGCCGGTCGCGCTGCCCGACCGCGACTGGTCGGTCGAGCGGCTGATGGCGCACATGGCCCGCGACAAGAAGGTCACCGGCGGCCACATCGCCTTCGTGCTTGCGCGGGGCCTTGGAAACGCCTTCGTCGCCACCGATATCGACCCTGCCGAGGCCGCCGCGGTCCTGGACGCCGCAATCGCGGCCCAATGACGCGGCCGGCCGGCATGCGCCGGAGGACGGCGCGGATGTTCCTGGAGTCCCATCGATGGATCTGAATCTTGCCCTCAACCTCGCCGCGATCCTGGCGCTGCTGATCCTGTCGGGTTTCTTCTCGGGCTCGGAGACGGCGATGACCGCCGCCAGCCGCGCCCGCATGCACCAGCTGGCCCAGGACGGCAACGCTCGCGCCACCACGGTCAACACCCTGCGCGAGAACAAGGAGCGGCTGATCGGCGCCATTCTGCTGGGCAACAACCTGGTGAACATTCTGGCCTCGGCGCTGGCGACCAGCGTGCTGATCACCATAGTGGGCGACGCCGCGGTGCCTGTGGCCACCGTGGTCATGACCCTGCTGGTGCTGATCTTCTCGGAGGTGCTGCCGAAGACCTACGCGATCCACAATGCCGAGCGCATGGCGCTGGGGGTCGCGTCGGCGATGCGCGTCGTCGTCTTCCTGCTGGCGCCGGTCACCGCGGCGATCACCTGGATCGTGTCCGGCATCCTGCGGCTGATTTCCTCCGATTATCGCGACGTCGGCATGACCGACTACGTCGACGAGCTGCGCGGTGCCATCGAGCTGCAGCTCGGACCGCAGAAGGAGACCCGCAACGAGCGCGCGATGCTGCATTCGATCCTCGACCTCGTCGATGTGGAGGTCTCCGAGATCATGACCCATCGGCGGACCGTCGAGGCCATCGACGCCAATCTGCCCTCTGCCAGCGTCCTGGAGGCCGTGCTGCAGAGCCCCTACACCCGGCTGCCGATCTGGCAGGACGACCCGGACAACGTGGTCGGGGTGCTGCACGCCAAGGACGTCCTGCGCGCCGTCCGGGCCCATGCCGACGAACTCGATGCGCTCAACATCCTCGACATCGCTTCGAAGCCCTGGTTCATACCCGACACCACCAACCTCCAGGACCAGCTCCACGAGTTCCGCGCCCGCCGCGAGCACTTCGCGCTGGTGGTGGACGAATATGGCAGCCTGCAGGGCGTCGTCACCCTGGAGGACATCCTGGAGGAGATCGTCGGCGAGATCGACGACGAGCACGACCTGCCGGTCGCCGGCGTGCGGCGCCAGCCCAATGGCAGCTACATCGTCGACGGCACCGTGACGATCCGCGACCTGAACCGCGAGTTCGAGTGGCGCCTTCCGGACGAGGAGGCGTCGACCCTGGCCGGTCTCGTGCTGCACGAGGCGCGGCGCATTCCCGAGGTCGGCCAGACGTTCACCTTCTACGGCTTCCGTTTCGAGATCCTGCGCCGCCAGCGGCACCAGGTCACCTCGATCCGGGTCTGGCCGCCGGCGGCGGAGGACTCGAAGGCGGAGGCCGGCGACAAAGCCCAGGCTTGACCGCCCGGCGACGCCCGGTCACATACAGACAAGATCCCGAAAACCGTGCCGCCGCCCGGAGCGGTGGCCGTGGAGCCCAGTGCGATGCCCCTCTCCTCTCCCGCCGACCGCGAGCCCATCCATACGCGAACCGTCCAATGCCGCGGCTATCGGCGCGCCGACGGGCAATGGGACGTCGAGGGCCATCTCACCGACGTCAAGGCCTACCCGTTCTCCAACGATTATCGCGGCACCATCGAGCCCGGTGAGCCGCTGCACGACATGTGGCTCAGGATCACGGTGGACGATTCGCTGACCATCACCGCGGCCGAGGCGGTGACGGACAATGGCCCCTACCACCTGTGCGGCGACATCACGCCCAACTTCCAGCGGTTGGTCGGTCTGTCGATCCGCGCCGGCTTCACCCGCAAGGTGCGCGAGGCGCTCGGCGGCGTGCATGGTTGCACCCATCTGGTGGAGCTGCTGGGCCCGATGGCCACGACCGCCTTCCAGACGGTCTTCCCGATCCTGCACCGGGAACGGATCGAACGGGGTGAGAACACGCCATCGGGGCGGCCGGCGCTGCTGAACAGCTGCCATGCCTACGCCAGCGACAGCGAGATCGTGAAACGCTATTGGCCGGACGCCTATACCGGCGACCGCGCCGCCGAATAGGTCAGCCCCGGTCTTCGCCGGGCGTCAGCGTGCGCAACGACAGGGCATGCACCCGGTCCGCCAGCTCCTCGGCCAGGATGCCGTAGACACGTCGCTGGCGCTCGACCCGCGACAGCCCTTCGAACGCTTCGGAGACGATCAGCAAGTTGAAATGGCTTTCGCCGCGACCGTCATGGCCGGCATGACCGGCATGGCTGGCGCTGTCATCGACCAGTTCCATCCGGGTGGGCGCCAGCGCCTCGGTCAACTTGTCGCGAATGCGGTTGGCGACGTCCATGGATCGAGTCCTGTCGGTGTGCCGAATCGCAGCAAGAGTGGGCATCTCCGGCACGTCTTGCAAGCGCGCCGATAGCGCTCTTAACGCTCGCTTGAGGTGGCCCGCCTACCCTTGTCACTGGACCTTGCCACGACCATACTTGAGGCATGCGGACACAGAAGCGCGAAGCCAAGCTGTCCTTTGATTTCCGGCCGAAGGCGGCGGGACGGCGCTGCGACCATCCGGGTTGCCAGGAGCGCGGCGAATTTCGCGCGCCGAAATCCCGCGACCAGCTGCGCGATTACTATTGGTTTTGCCTCGACCACGTTCGCGAGTACAACAAGCGCTGGAACTATTACGAAGGACTGTCCGACCTCGAGATCGAGCGGATGGTCCGGTTCGATACCGTGTGGAACCGCCAGACCTGGCCCATGGGCGGCTGGCGGGCCCATGAGGAGCGGCTGCGGGCGGCACTCGACCGGGATTTCGGGCCCGGAGACGGACACCAGTACTCGGCCCCGCCGCGGCCGGCGCCGAGGACCGAGGAGGACCGGGCGCTGGCCGAGCTGGACCTGGCCGCGCCGGTCGGGTTCGACGAGATCAAGGCGCGTTACAAGGCGCTTGTGAAACAGCACCATCCGGACGCCAATGGCGGCTCGAAGGAATCGGAGGAGAAGCTGAAATCGATCAACCGCGCCTTCGGCATTCTGAAGGCCAGCTTCGCGTCCTGATTCCGCCTCAGCGTTCCACGAACGAAACCTCTGACAGTTTGGATTGACGGCTTATGCCCCTGGAAATGACGCCCGAGAGCGTACCCGACCTGCAGGTCTCCGTGCGGCAGACCTTCGGACTGGAGTCCGAGATGCAGGTCCCTGCCTTCAGCGACCGCAATGAATACGTGCCCGAGGTCGACGACGCCTACCGCTTCGACCATGACACCACGATGGCGATCCTGGCCGGTTTCGCCTTCAACCGCCGGGTCATGATCCAGGGCTATCACGGCACCGGCAAGTCGACCCATATCGAGCAGGTGGCCGCCCGGCTCAACTGGCCCTGCGTGCGCGTCAACCTGGACAGCCACATCAGCCGCATCGACCTGATCGGCAAGGACGCCATCGTGCTGCGCGACGGCAAGCAGGTGACCGAATACCGCGAGGGTCTGCTGCCCTGGGCCTTGCAGCATCCCTGCGCGCTGGTGTTCGACGAATACGATGCCGGACGCCCCGACGTGATGTTCGTGATCCAGCGGGTGCTGGAGGTCGAAGGCAGGATTACCCTGCTGGACCAGAACAAGGTGATCAAACCACACGAGGCGTTCCGGCTGTTCTCGACCGCCAACACGATCGGTCTCGGCGACACCACCGGCCTCTATCACGGCACCCAGCAGATCAACCAGGGCCAGATGGATCGCTGGAACATCGTCGCCACCTTGAACTATCTGCACCACGACGAGGAATGCGAGATCGTCCTGGCCAAGACGCCGCATTACGACACCGAGGACGGCCGCGAGATGATCAGCGCCATGGTGCGCGTCGCCGATCTGACCCGGGCCGGCTTCGTCGCCGGCGACATCTCCACCGTCATGTCGCCGCGCACGGTGATCACCTGGGCGGAGAACACCGAGATCTTCGGCGGCGACGTCGCCTTCGCGTTCCGCACCACCTTCCTGAACAAGTGCGACGAGATCGAGCGGCCGGTGGTGGCGGAGTTCTACCAGCGCTGCTTCGGCACCGAGCTGCCGGAAACCGGCCTGCATACCGCCTCGGCCTGAGACGCAGATGGCCGAGGACAACAGCCCGGCGGATACCCTCAAGCGCGCCACGTCGGCCTGCCTGCGGGCGATTGCCGAGAAGGGCGAGGTGACCGTCAGCTTCGGCAGCGAACCGGCCGGCCTGGCGGGCAACCGCGCCCGGCTACCGGCGCCGTCGCGGCTGCCGACCGCCTCGGAGGTGTCCAAGCTGCGCGGCGCCGCCGATGCCGTCGCGCTGCGGATCAGGCACCACAATGCCGAGCTGCACACCGCCCGCATGCCGTCCGGCGAGACGGCCCGCGCCGCCTTCGAGGCGCTGGAGCAGGCGCGCTGCGAGGCGATCGGGGCGAGCCAGATGGTCGGGGTCGCCGACAATCTCTCCGCCGCGCTTGAGGACCGCTATCGCCGCCAGGGATTCGATCGCGTCACCGAGCGCGACCAGGCGCCGCTGGCGGAGATCATCCGGTTGGTGGCACGCGAGGCACTGACCGGGCAGAGGCCGCCGCCGGCCGCGCGCGGCGCCGTCGACCTGTGGCGTCCGGTGATCGACAGCAAGATCGGCCGCGATCTCGACCGCCTCTGCGAGGTGGTCGACGACCAGGACGCATACGCCACGGCCGCCCGCCAGCTGCTGGCCGATCTCGACGTCGACATCGGACCGGAGGAGCAGCCGGAGCTCGACGAGCAGGAGGACGAGGGCGAGGACGACAACAGCGCCGACACCCCGGACAGCGGCGAGCGCCAGGGCGAGGAGGTCTCGGCCGACAGCGAGGCCATGGACAGCGAGCCGCAGCAAGGCGACGAGGCCGATGCCGACGGCGAGTACGACCAGACCGATTCCGACATGGAACAGGAGATGGGGCTGGACGACCCGGACGCGCCCGGCCATCCCTGGCATCCCGATCTCGGCCGCCGGAACGACCCGGACTCCCAGGGATACCGGGCCTTCACCACCGAATATGACGAGGTGATCGACGCCGACGAGCTGTGCGACCCGGACGAATTGACGCGCCTGCGGCTGATGCTCGACCACCAGCTGGTGCACATGCAGGGGGTCATCGCCAAGCTGGCCAACCGGCTGCAGCGCCGGCTGCTGGCCAAGCAGACCCGCGCCTGGGTGTTCGATCTTGAGGAGGGGCTGCTCGATTCCGGCCGCCTCGCCCGGGTGGTCGTCAACCCGCTGACGCCGCTGTCGTTCAAGCAGGAAACCGACATGGAGTTCCGCGACACGGTCGTCACCCTGCTGATCGACAATTCCGGCTCCATGCGCGGTCGGCCGATCACCATCGCGGCGATGAGCGCCGACATCCTGGCCCGCACGCTGGAACGCTGCGGCGTCAAGGTCGAGATCCTCGGCTTCACCACCCGCGCCTGGAAGGGCGGCATGTCGCGCGAGCGCTGGATCCAGTCCGGCAAGCCGCCGCGCCCGGGCCGGCTCAACGATCTGCGCCACATCGTCTACAAATCCGCCGACGCGCCCTGGCGCCGGGCGCGCCGCAGCCTCGGACTGATGCTACGCGAGGGGGTGCTGAAGGAGAACATCGACGGCGAGGCCCTGCTGTGGGCCCACAACCGGCTGATCGCCCGCCAGGAGCAGCGGCAGATCCTGATGGTGATCTCCGACGGTGCGCCCGTCGATGACAGCACCCTGTCGGTCAATGCCGGCAACTACCTGGAAAAGCACCTGAAACAGGTCATCGATTGGATCGAGACCCGTTCGCCGGTCGAGCTGGTGGCCATCGGCATCGGCCACGACGTCACCCGCTACTACCGCCGCGCCGTCACCATCGTCGACGCCGAGCAGCTCGGCGGCACCATGGTCGACAAGCTGGCCGAGCTGTTCGACGAGGACATCGGCCCGATCCGCACCGCCCGGCCAAGGCGCCTGCCGGCAACCGCCTGAGTTTTTGAGAACGGTTCGCATTTTCACTTGCGGCGGCGGCAGCGCCCTGTATGATCGCGCCGACTTGCGAATGACTCGCATTAACGAGATCGAGCGACGACCATGACCCGTACGAGACTCTGGGCCACCATTGCCAATCGCCTGCCCCGACTGGCCGCGGCGGCGCTGGCCATCGGCCTCGCCGCCGGCGCCGCGCAGGCGCAGGAGATCAACGTCTATTCCTCCCGCCACTACGACACCGACCTGGCGCTCTACGAGACCTTCACCGAGCAGACCGGCATCGCCGTCAACCTGATCGAAGGCAGCGCCGACGAGCTGATCGAGCGGATCATCGCCGAGGGCGACAACAGTCCGGCGGACGTGCTGATCACCGTCGATGCCGGCCGGCTGTGGCGGGCCGACCAGGCCGGGCTGTTCCAGCCGGTCTCCTCCGCGGTGCTGGAGAGCCGGGTGCCGGCGCATCTGCGTCATCCCGACGGCCATTGGTTCGGGCTGTCGAAGCGGGCCCGGGTCATCTACTACAGTCTCGAGGACGGTCCGCCGGCCGACGTCGCCAGCTACGAGGACCTGGCCGAATTCGACGGTACCGTGTGCATCCGCAGCTCCGGCAACATCTACAACCAGTCCCTGCTGGCGTCGGTCATCGCCGCCCATGGCGAGTCGACCGCGGAGAGCTGGGCCGCCGGCGTGGTCGAGCATTTCGCCCGGCCGCCGGCCGGCAATGATCGCGCCCAGATCAAGGGCGTGGCCGCCGGCGAATGCGACCTGGCGGTCGCCAACACCTATTACTGGGGACGCATGATCTCCTCGGACGATGCGGCGGAGAGCGAGCCCGCGTCCCAGGTCGGCATCCTGTTCCCGAATCAGGACGACCGCGGCACCCATGTGAATATCAGCGGTGGCGGCGTGCTGGCCGGCGCGCCGAACCGCGACGGCGCGGTCGCGTTCCTGGAGTACCTGACCGGGGCGGAGGCGCAGCGCCTGTTCGCCGAGGGCAACAACGAATACCCGATCGATCCCAGCGTGCCGATCGGCGGGCCGATCGCCGAATGGGGAGACTTCAAGGAAGACACCGTGAACGCCGACCTGCTGGGCGCCGGCAACCCGACCGCCGTCCAGATCTTCGATCGCGTGGGCTGGCGCTAGTCGCCGACTTCCCTATCAAGCGCGCCGGCCATCCCGGTCGGCGCGCCTTCTATTTGACGGACCGGACTCGGACGGGTTGCTAGCGACCGTTGAGGGCCGGCGGGTTGCCCGATTGCGGCGGTATCGCCGGCGCACAGGGGGCGCAATTGGCGCCGGGGCGCGAGCGGGCGATCGCGGCGCTGAGCAGGATGACCGGGATCACGCCGACCGCGACGATGGTGAGCGCGGCGGTCGACGCCTCGGCCAGCCTCTCGTCGGCGGCCAGGCGGAACACCCGGACCGCCAGGGTGTCGAAGTTGAACGGCCGCACGATGAGCGTCGCCGGCAGTTCCTTCATCACGTCGACGAAGACGAGCATGCCGGCGGTCAACAGCCCGGCGCGCATGATCGGCGCATGCACCTTCAACAGGGTGCGCCTCGGGGTCTGACCGAGGGCGCGCGAGGCGTGGTCCATGCTGGGGCTGATCTTGCCCAGGCTCGATTCCACCGTGTTGTACGAAACCGCCAGGAAGCGGACCAGATAGGCGAAGACCAGCGCCGCGATCGACCCGGTCAGCAGGAGACCGGTGGAAACGCCGAACGTCTCGCGCATGAAGGCGTCCAGCCCGTTGTCGAAGGCGGCGAAGGGGATCAGCACGCCGACCGCGATCACCGAGCCCGGCACCGCGTAGCCAAGCCCCGCCACCCGCACCGACAACCGGGTCGGCCAGGTCGGACGCAGGCGGATGCCGTAGGCCATCAGCGCGGCCAGGACGACCGCCAGCACCGCCGTCACGGTGGCAAGCACGAAGCTGTTGCCCGCGAAACTCAGGAATTTCCGGCCCCACAAGGGATCACCGCCGCCGATCGCGAGGTCCAGCAGGATCCCGGCGGGGAGCAGAAAGCCGAGTCCGACCGGCAGCCCGCAGGCAAGCACGGCGCCCAAGCCCTTCAGCCCGGTCAGCGGCCGCGGCGTCAGCATCCGGTAGCGTCCGGTCGTGTGGTAGTAGCGCGCCTTGCCCCGCGACCAGCGCTCCAGCGCCACCAGCGCCGCCACGAACAGCAGCATGAAGGCGGCGAGCTGGGCGGCGGCAACCGGAGCGCCCATGCCGAACCAGGTGCGGTAGATGCCGGTGGTGAAGGTGGACACGCCGAAGAAGCTGACGGTGCCGTAATCGGCGATGGTCTCCATCAGCGCCAGCGCCAGCCCGGCGGCGATCGCCGGACGCGCCAGCGGCAGCGCCACGCCGAAGAAGCTGCGCCAGGGGCCGCGCCCCAGGGTCCGGCTGACCTCGAGCACGCACAGCGACTGCTCCAGGAAGGCCTTGCGCGCCAGCAGGAACACATAGGGGTAGAGCACCAGCCCGAACATCAGGATGGCGCCCCCGATCGACCGGATCCGCGGGAACCAGTAGTCGCGCGCCGAGGCCCAGCCGAACAGGTCGCGCAGCAGGGCCTGAACCGGCCCGGCATAGTCCAGCAGGTCGGTGTAGACATAGGCCATGACATAGGCCGGCATGGCCAACGGCAGCAGCAGCGCCCATTCGAAGATGCGACTGCCCGGGAACTGATGCATCGTCACCAGCCACGCCGTCGCGACCCCGATCAGCCCCGCCAGGACGCCGACACCGACCAGGAGAATCAAGGTGTTGACGATGTAGAGCGGCAGTACCGTGGACGCCAGGTGCTGCCAGACCCCTCCGGAATCCGCGACCACCCGGCTGAGCACCACCAGCACCGGCAGTGCCACCAGCAACGCGACGGCCACCGTCAGCACGGTCCAGCCGCCCGCCCCGGCGATGCGCCAGGCCGGCCGCTTCACATCGGATGAGAACGCCTCGGTCGCCACGATGCCGCTTCTATGCAAGTCCTGTCGCGCCGCGGCCTTGACCCAGGTCAAGGTCTGGCCCCTCTAGATAATGCGAATGACTTGCGATTGCAATTATCGGCGATGACCCGGAGCGGCCGGCCGCCGGTCCGTTGACATGGCTCATTGCTGCATGCCGGCGACCGGACGAGCATCGACCGTACCGTTTGCCGGCCCGACAATAACCGGACTTGCCGTGCCCGAGGAAAGCCAAGCCGGCGCAAGACGTTACAGACTTGGCCCGGTTTCGATCTCGATCACCCTGGCGACCAGCATGGGGGCGCTGGTCCTGCTCGGCGTCGCCTCGGTGCTGGCGATCGGCGTGGCGACCAGCCAGCGCAACACGCTCAGCCTTCTGAACCAGCAATCGCAATTGATCGTCGCCGCCATGGAGACCGCGGTCGAGAACCATATCGACCCGTCCATAGAGCAGGTCAACTTCATCGCCCGGCTGTTCGAGACGGGAGCCCTCGACCTGTCCGACCACGACCGGGTCATGGATGTGCTGACCGGCGCCCTGGCCGGGACCCCGCAAGCGGGCGCCATCCTCACCTGGGACACCGACTACAAGACGCTTGGCATCTACAACGACATCGATCGCAACGTCGGTCCGATCCTCGCGGACTTCCCGAACTCTCCCGATATCCTGAGTCTGCTGGACTACATGTCCACCGCGCCGGGCCTGGTCTTCGGCGACCTGATGTATGTCGAGGGCAATACATACGTCAATCTCGGCCGCACCCTGCGGCGCGACGGCGCCCGACAAGGGTTCATCGGCACCGGGGTGACCCTGCAGGAGCTGTCGCGGCTGGTCACCGAGATCAGCGACCTGTTCGGCATCACGGCGTTCATCCTGCACGGCCGCGAGCGGGTCCTGGCACACCCGTTCATGGTCGGCGGCCACCCGGAGCAGTCGGTGGATAACCCCACCGTCGGGTTGACCCGGATCGGCGATCCGGTCGTTGGCGCCATCTGGTCCGGCACGCCGACGCCCGGGTTCGAAGAGGCCTGGGCGGCTGATGTCCATGTCGACACGGTGTGGCTGGGCTCGCGCGAATACATCGTGCTGTATCGCTGGATCGACCGCTACGGCCCGGAACCCTGGGCCCTGGGCGCGCATTTCCCGGTCGAGGTGGTCGGCGAGGAGTTCAGACGCATCCGGTTCTCGATCCTCGCCGGCAGCGCCGTGCTGGTCCTGTCCCTCGGCGCGGCCATCCTGCTCGGACGGGTGATCGCGTCACCGATCAAGCGGCTGGCCGCCGGTGCCATGCGGATCGGTTCGCTCGACCTCGACCGGGTGAACGCGATGCCGCCGAGCGCGATCCGGGAGCTGAACGACGAGGCGCATGCCTTCAACACCATGCTGGCCGGCCTCAAATCCTTCGAGACCTACGTCCCGCGGACCCTGGTGCGCCGCCTGATCGCCAAGGGAGAGCATCAGCACGTGCGCTCGGTGACCCGTGAGCTGACCGTCATGTTCACCGACATCGTCGGCTTCACCACCCAGTCCGAGACGTTGCCGGCGGACGAGACGGCCGCCTTCCTCAATGCGCATTTCGGTCTCATCGGGCGCTGCGTCGAGGCGGAATCGGGGACCATCGACAAATACATCGGCGACGCCCTGATGGCGTTCTGGAGTGCGCCGGACAAGCAGCGCGACCACGCCGAACGCGCCTGCCGGGCCGCCTTGGCGATCGCCGCCGCCGTGGACGACGACAACCGGCAACGCAAGTCAAAGGGGCTGGACCCGATCCACGTCCGCATCGGCCTGCACAGCGGACCCGCGGTGGTCGGCAACATCGGCACGCCCGGGCGCATCAACTACACCGCCGTCGGCGACACCGTGAACACCGCCCAGAGGCTCGAGGCGCTCGGCAGCCAATTCGACGTCGACGACGAGGTCGTCATCCTCATCAGCGAGTCGACCCACGCTCAGATCGGTGAGTCCTTCCCCGTCTCGGCGGCGGGCAGCTTCCATCTCCGGGGCAAGGGCCGGCCGCTCGATGTCTACCGGCTCCTCAGACCCGAGGACGGTGCCGGCCCTGCCGTGCCCGACGGCTGAGAACGGCGTTCGCCCTTTCGGGCGCCGCCAGAGGACCGCCGGCTACTTGGTCCCGAACATGCGGTCACCGGCGTCGCCGAGGCCCGGCATGATGTAGGCGTGGTCGTTCAATTCGCGGTCCAGGGCGGCGGTGTAGACCGCCACATTCGGATGCGTCGCATGGAAGGTGCGGACACCCTCGGGCGCGGAGACCAGCGCCATGAAGCGGATCTGCGCGTCCTCGACCCCATGCTTGTTGAGCACGTTGACCGCGTGCACGGCGGAATTGCCGGTCGCCAGCATCGGATCGACGACGATGAACAGCCGCCCCTCCGGCTCTGGCAGCTTGACCAGGTATTCCACCGGCATCTTGGTCTCCGGGTCGCGGTAGAGGCCGACATGGCCGACCCGGGCCGATGGGATCAGCTCCGCCAGCCCCTCCACCATGCCCAGCCCGGCCCGCAGGATCGGCACCAGTGCCACCTTCTTGCCGGCGATCACCGGCGCATCCATGGGCTCCAGCGGCGTCTCGATCGGCTCGGTGGTCAGCGGCAGGTCGCGGGTGATCTCATAGCCCATCAACAGCGCGATCTCTCGCAGCAAGGTGCGGAAGCCCATGGTCGACCGGGTGCGGTCGCGCATATGGCTCAGCTTGTGCAGGATCAGCGGATGATCGACGACGTAGAGGTTCGGGTATTCGGGATGGGTCTTCATGGCCTGCGGGATGGTCGGAAGCGAAGGTTCCGGACCATAGCGCGTGGCCCCTGATCGCTCAATCGGCGACCCAGGCCTTCTCCGCCGCGTCCAGCGTTCCCGACCGGATTGCCGCGCGGACATCCGCCATCAGCCGGTTCATGGTCGCCACGTTGTGGATCGACAGCAGGGTCATCGAGAGGATCTCGCCGGCCCGCAGCAGATGGTTCAGGTAGGCCCGGCTGTACGTGGCGCAGGTGGCGCATTGGCAGCTCTCGTCGATCGGCGCCTGGTCGTCGCGGAACCGGGCGTTGCGCAGGTTGACCCGCTCGTTTGGCGCCCCCTTCATCAGCGCCCAGCCATGGCGGGCGACCCGGGTTGGATGCACGCAATCGAAGGTATCCATGCCCAGGCGCACGCCGGCGAAGATATCGCCGAAGCCGCCGATGCCGAGAAGATGCACCGGCCGGTCGGGATGGATGTACGGCGTGCAGTGCGAGACGACCTCGTACATCTGGTCCTTGTGGGCCCCCAGCGAGCCGCCGACGGCGGTGCCGAAGAACGGCCGGTCGGCGGTGAATTCCGTGCTCTCGCGCCGCAGGTCCGGATAGACGCCGCCCTGGATCACACCGTAGAGCGCCTGACGGCCGTCATCGCCGCGATTGAACTCCTCCAGGCAGCGGTCGCCCCAGCGATGGCTCATGGCCATCGATGACGCGGTATAGTCGCGCTCGACATGGAACGGCGTGCACTCGTCCAACTGCACGATCAGGTCGGCGCCGAGCTTGCGCTGGATCTGGATCGAGGATTCCGGCGACAGGAACAGCTTCGACCCGTCGAGATAGGAGCGGAATTCCGCCCCCTCCTCGGTGATCTTGGTCAGCGACGGGGTGCGGCCGCCATTGCCCCCATTCGTGCCCGGGCCGTTCCCGGACCTGGCGTCGCGGTTGCGGCGGCCCTTGATCTCATCGGCGACGCCACCATGGCCCATGGAGAAGATCTGGAAGCCGCCGCTGTCGGTCAGCATCGGCCCGTCCCAGCCCATGAAGCCGTGCAGCCCGCCCAGCTTCGCCACCCGGTCGGCGCCGGGCTGGATCATCAGGTGGTAGGTGTTGGCCAGCACGATGCCGGTGCCGGCGTCGCGCATCTGCTGCGGCGTCACCCCTTTGATCGCCGCCTTGGTGCCGCAGAAGATGAAGTTCGGCGTCTCGATCGTCCCGTGCGGCGTCGTCAGCCGGCCGGTGCGGGCGCCGCTCGCCGAGTCGCGGTGGTCGATCTCGAAGCCGAAATTCGGGTAGTCAGGCATACTCTTCGGGCATCCGGAACGTCTCCGGATGGATCGCATAGCGCGCCAGGTAGAGGAACGGCGTGTCGAGCAGCGCCACCAGCACCCGCAGCACGTAGGTGCCGAGGATGTAGGTGAAGATCAGCGGCTCCCAGCCCAGCGGGTCGGGCGCGAAGATCACCCAGGCCAGCACGCTGAAGACGATGTTGTCGATCAGCCCCGACAGCAGGGTCGAGACGTTGTTGCGCAGCCACAGATGCCGGCCGCGTGTGACCATGCCGACCAGCCGGTACATCCAGATGTCGTGATACTGGCTCACCAGATAGGCGATCATGCCGGCGGCGAAGAAGGCCGGCGCCGGGGTGAACAGGGTCGCCATGGCGCCGTGATTGCCCAGCGCCCAGGCCAGCCCCTCACCCGCCTCCTCCGGCGTCAGCGGCCGGAAGCCGAGGGTCAGCACCGACAGCAGGGTCCAGATCAGATAGCCGGCAAAGCCGATCAGCACCGCCCGCCGGGCGACCTTGCGGCCGAAATGCTCGGTCAGGATGTCGGTGCACAGATAGGTCGAGGCGAACAGGATGGTGCCGAGCGCCACCGGGTCGGCGAGGAAGGGCACCGAGAACTGGACCGGCTTCAGAACCTGCAGGTTGGCGCCGATGATGGCGATCACGACGTAGACGTAGAGCCCGGCCTCGCCGAAGACGCGCAGCATCGCCAGAATGGCGACGAAACAGGCCAGCAGCAGCAGCAGCCACATCGCCTCCGGCGGCCATGCGTTCATCTGCGCGATCAGCTGTTCCGGAGACAGGCTCAGCATGATGGTTGGCTCCCGGCCGTTCGGTCCGGCGGATCACCCGCCGGAAAAGCAAAAAAGGCCCGCGCCGGGCGCGAGCCTTCGGGTTCGCGCGAGGCCGCGCGCGTCAGGCGGCGGCCTCCGCCTTGGCCTTCTCGACCCGGCGCTTCAGGCGGCGCAGCTCGGCCGGCAGCTCGGAGGCCTTGGCGCTCATCAGATAGGCGTCCAGACCGCCGCGGTGCTCGACGGTGCGGATCGTGCTGGCCGCGACCTTGACCCGCACGGTCTCGCCCAACGTTTCGGACAGCAGGGTGGTCACCTGGATGTTCGGCAGATAGCGCCGGCGCGACTTGATGTTGGAGTGGCTGACATTGTTGCCGGTCAACACACCCTTGCCGGTCAGAGCACAGCGTCGTGCCATCGGTCCGATCCTCGAAATGCCCGAAACGGAAATGCGCCGGGCAGCCCACTGCCCGACGGACGCGGTGGTATAGGCGAGCGGCCGGTCGTCGTCAAGCGCTAGTCCGGGCCGCCATCGGCGGGCGCGCCGTCACGGGAAACCGACCGGGCCTACGGGCAT
>JAAUYH010116776.1_pt1 | contig 31933 bp, 27 predicted proteins | sample 7278061 | NCBI WGS metagenome assembly JAAUYH01 (sample SAMN14350203, study PRJNA611818) | marine sediment metagenome | isolation source: surface marine sediment (0.6m) | place: French Polynesia: Moorea | collected 2018-08 | reverse complement strand
TATCGCGACCGTCGGGTTATGAGGACATGAGTGACGAGGAACTGGGGCGGGTAGTCGCAGAGGCGATCTGCGAGCGCGAAGAGCGTGCGCGGCAACAGATGCGTCAGCAGGGACAAGCATTTTTGGGCCGCCGCGGTGTGCGGGCGCAATCTCGCTACGCCCGACCGGCAACGCCTGCGCCGCGGTTTCGGATGTCGCCCAGGGTCGCGTGCAGGAGCAAATGGCGCCGTATCGAATGTCTCAGACGCAACCGAGCGTGGACAGAAGAATACGGCAAAGCGTTTGCGCAATGGCGAAGCGGGGATCGCCAGGTGATATTTCCCCACGGTACCTATCTGATGAGGGTGCGCCATGGCGCGGCTTGCGCACCGCCGTCATCGTCACCAATCGAGTCGGCTTCGCCGCCCAACTGACTGTGCGACATTCGTCCTCTTGACGCGTGGCCATGCCTCGCAGGGGATACGTGCGTCTGCCGCCGGATGAATGGCGCATTTTTGTATGCTGCGGGACATAAATAGATGAATTCTGCTCCCGCTATCTGATGGGATTCCTCGGCGGCCACCTGCTGATGCCCGATTTCTCAACACGACCTTCGGTCGGGAGTTGGGATGGGATTCCTCGGCGGCCACCTGCTGATGCCCGATTTCTCAACACGACCTTCGGTCTGGCGGCGACCTTCGGTCGGGAGTTGCCAACCAAGGCGGCCCACCGCGAAACAGCTCACGCACGTAGTCGATAAAAACCCGGGCCTTGAGCGGCAGATACGCGCGCGAGGGATACAGCAGCCACACGGCCGGGTCATGCTCCGTTGCCGTTACAGCGTATTCAGGGCACACTGCACGCAACTGCCCAGCAGCCACCTGCGCCACACACATCCACTCTGGCAATAACGTCAAGCCGAGCCCCGCCATGGCCAAGTCACGCAAAATCACGCCGTTGGCCACCATCATGCGCGCCCGCACCGGTACTGCAATGACCTCATCATCCACGCCGCGAAAACGCCAATCCTGCGAAGTCCCCGAAAACGGAAACAGTAGACAGGCACGCCCGGCGATATCACCAGGCGCGTGCACCGGCTCGCGGGCGAGATAGCTCGGCGACGCCACCACCAATCGGTCCATGGGGCATAGACGCACCGCCACCGCCGACCCTTCGCGGACCTGTCCCACGCGCAACGCCACATCAATGCGATCTCGAACCATATCGCTCGTCCGGTTATCGAGGACCAACTCGACATCAACTTCGGGGTAGCGACGAGCAAACTCCACGAGCCACGACGCGGCATACATAGTGGCAAAGGCCGTGGCGATCGCGACCCGCAAATGCCCGCGCGGCACAGCGCTCAAGTCACGGGCGATATCACCGGCGCGCTGCAGCTCTTCCAATATCGGAACGATGCGGTCGAGATAGGCACGACCGGCTTCGGTGAGCGATAGCCGTCGTGTGGTCCTTTGGAAAAGACGCACCCCAAGCTCATTCTCCAGCAGCGCAACCGTCCGCGACACACTCGAAGGCGCGGTCCCATGCACGCGGGCAACTTCCGCAAAACTGCCGGCTTGCGCCACCTCCACGAAGGTTCTCAGGGTCTTACTGTCCAGGACTTGCCTCCATGCCGTGCGTATTTTGCATGAATCTACGACAAACACACCTATTTCCGATTTTTTTCGCAAGAGTCATGATGCTCTCAGACGCCGACGAAATCCCCCGGCAACGGAGAAACATCATGCAACCTACCGAAACCATTCACTCTTCAAAACTAACCTCCCGCCGCAGCAGTGCCGCGCTATCCCTCGCAGCCACTGTCGCCACGCTCATCGCTTGCACCGATCTGGGCTCAGCCAACGATGACGACGATGCCCTCGGCAATCGCCCTGATGCGGAAGACTTCGCCCCGGCCTTCATCGACCTGCCCGGTGACGACCTTTTTCCCGAAGGAATTATTGCCGCCCCAAACGGAGACCTCTACGTAACGGGCTTTGGCAATGGCGCCATCGTTCGCATTGAGTTTGACGACGATGGCGATAATCACGACGGCCAAAACGAAGAAGACGACGACGACGATGATGACAGCGACGCCCAAGAGGCTCCCAGCGTCGAAGCAGTCGAACTCTTTCGCGCCCCCGGTGAGGATAGCTTATCGAGCGCGGTCGGCATGGCCATCGACGAAGTGCGCAACCGACTCTGGGTGGCCAACTTTTCCTTTGCCACCCTCACCAGCAACTTGAAAGTATTCGATCTCGACAGCGGGGACTTATTGGCCACCGTCGAGCCCAATGGCGGCCCAGAGAATCAATTCTTCAACGAACTCGCGATTGACGGCGACGGTCGGGTGTATATTTCTGACACGCTCAACCCCGCGGTCTGGACAGCGGCGTCAAACCTCGAATTCGCCGAGGTCCTGGTGAGCGATCCCCTACTCGCCAATCCCGACCCCGTGCGCCCCTTTGGCCTTAACGGCATTGCGCTCACCGAAAATGGCCAATACCTCATCGCCTCCGTGATGGACCGTATCGACCAGGGCGACGGCCGCCTCGTCCGCATTGAAATAGACACGCGACAGGTAAGCGATGTGGTCCTCAGCGGCGCCCTCGACATCTTTGGCGGCAGCGATGGCATGCTCTTTGACGATCGCGACTCCCTGGTGATGGTCAACGTCACTCCGCCAGCATCCATTGTCACCGCAGAGTTCAACGACGATTTCTCGGCGGCACAACTGCTCGCCCGCGATGCCTTCGAAGAGGTCTTCGATCGCCCGACCGCGCCAGCGATTCGTCAGGATTGGCTCTTCGTCGTCAACAGCCAACTCGACCACATCATCGACGATGAAAACGGCGCCCTCAACACGCCCCACCAAGTGCCTTTCCAAATCACCGCCGTCCCCACCCGAGATCTACTACGGTAGCTTCTCTACTGTGGCTTCTCTACTGTAGCTTCTCTGCCGTAGCTTCTACGAAGTCTGCGGTGCCACCGACTCTAGTTCAGACAAGGCCTGGACGGTGATGGCGGTTGCCGATCGCAAGAATAGCCCGGCGAGCATCATCGCGACCAGCAAGTCTGGCCAGGCAGAGCCAGTGAGCAGTACCAAGCCACCGGCACCAATGACGCCGACATTGCCTATGGCGTCGTTGCGCGAACACAGCCACACCGATCTCACGTTGGAATCGCCATCGCGCCATTTCAGCAATATCATCACACTGCAGAGATTAGCGGCTAAGGCCACGAGTCCAACCATCCCCATGGTACCCGCTTGGGGAACCGCATCGCCGAAGAAACGGGTAATGGCCGTTAACAGTACCACCGCGGCAATGAGGGCGAGCGATGCTCCCTTGAAGAGAGATGCCCGAGCGCGCGTTCGCAGCGACGCGCCAATCACGGCGAGACTGATAGCGTAGGTGGTAGCGTCTCCGGCAAAGTCGAGGGCATCGGCCTTGAGCGCCTGTGAGCCCGCCGACAAGCCCGCGGTCATCTCCACCACAAACATGATGCTATTGATGGCGATAACGACCCATAGCGCCCGGCGGTAGCCCGGTGAGGTGCCGTCGAATGATTTTTGTCCACAGCAATGGGGCACGGTTATTCCTCTCTTTACATCGATAGCATGACCCCTACAGTCTCTGTAGAGGCAAGAAAAAATCATGACGCCCGACCAACAGAGACAGAAACAGCGAACTATTGGTGCCATTGCGAAGGCCACCGGGGTCAAGGTGACGACGATTCGCTACTACGAATCCATTGGGCTGATGGCAAAGCCCAACCGCACAGGCAGTGGCCAAAGGGTGTATGACGACCAGGCCCTCGACCGACTGAAGTTTATCAAACACGCCCGCGAATTGGGCTTCCCCGTCGAGACCATTCGCGAATTGATCGCACTTCAGCTCCAGCCCGAAGACAGCTGCGACGCAGTAGATAAGATTGTTCAGCGTCACCTGTCCGATATACGTCACCGTCTGCGGCAACTCGAAGCCCTGGAGAACGAGCTGCAGCGCATTGCGGACGCATGCCAGGGGGGTAAACTCGAGAGTTGCTCGGTGTTGAATTGCTTGGCCGACCACGAGCAGTGCATCAGCGAGACTCACGGCAAATTCGACTTCCGCCTGTCGTAGCGTAAAGTGTTCGGCCGGCCTCGCGACGCATGTTCTCAGCGATTGAGTACCTGCGCCAACCGCTCCACACCGCTTACGAGCACCTCTTCGTCATAGTAGGCAAAACAGAATCGTGCCCATTCATCTAATTCTCGACTCACTGCGCAGCGAGTCCCTGGCAAATAGCTCACACCGCTGGAAGTAGCGCGATCGAGTAATCCGCGACTCCCCTCCGCGCCCGGCATTGTCGCCCACAAGAAATATCCGCCTTCCGGCTCGCAGAAGATGTCCAAATGCAAACGCTCGCGGAGGGCCTCCGTCAACGCCCGTGCTCGACTGCCGTATACAGAACGCAGGTGATCGACATTATCGGCCAAGCGGCCCGTGCGTATCAGATCGTGGATGGCGGCAAACATCAGCGGATTGAGACCGCCGCCGCTGCGCAGCACACCATGCTGGCTCACGGTTTCGATGAGGCTGGGATGGCCATGAATCCAACCGCTGCGCAGACCTGGTCCCAGCAGCTTGGAAAATGAGCCCAATGACAGGACCCTGGCGCGACCCCGATCGTATTCCATCATGCACGGCGGGGGCGCAGAACCGAAATGGAGCAAGTTGTAGGGCTCGTCGGCGATGATCAAGAAATCGTACTCCGCCGCAAGCGCTACCATACGTTCGGCCCTCGCCGGGCTCAGGATCACCGCGGTGGGGTTGTGAAACGAGGGCATGCAGTAGACCAGGTCTGGCTGCAGACCACGCGCCAACGCCTGCTCCAATAGATCCACGCGCAACCCGTCGCGATCGACTTCGATGCCGTAGGGATCGAGACCAGCCGTGGCAAAGATTTCTGTAGCGTAAAAATACGTGGGATCCTCGCACACCACGATGCCGGCAGAGGGCTGCCCTCCTCGCACTCGCTCGCGTGCCCGCCCCGCAAATAGCTGGCACGCCATTGACATGCTGAGCGAAATCCCGTGGGCCCACATGACTTCCTCTGCATTGACGGCAAACCGATAGCGTTCGCGCAAAAAGCCGGCTAAATCGTGACGCATAGCCATCGAACCACCGCTTGGTGCATAGGTCATGCACTCGCGCATCACGGTAGACGACAGATTGACCATCGCATCCCGCAACACCGCATCGGGCAGCAGCCACGGCGAGGGATGACCTCGACCAAATTCAACGACGTCGGGCACACCTCTGCCCTGATCTACACCATCCATTATGCTTTTTCCACCGCCTGATCCCAACGGGCCAAATGGGCGTCAATAGCCCCGCGCTCGGCGCTGGGCTCGAATCGGCGCTCTTCACGCCAAGCATCCGCGATCTCGGCCTTGCTGCGCCACACGCCCGTCGCCAAACCGGCCAAAAATGCCGAGCCCAAAGCCGTGGTTTCGATAACGGCCGGACGCGAAATCGCCACGTCGAGCACATCACTTTGAAATTGCATGAGTAAATTATTTGCCGAAGCCCCCCCGTCCACTTTGAGGGTCCCCAGGGGGCGCCCGGAATCTCGCTCCATGGCCTTGAGGATATCGTAGTTTTGCAGCGCAATCGACTCGAGCGCGGCCCGCGCAATGTGGGCCCTGCCAGTACCACGCGTGATGCCCGAGATCAAACCGCGAGCGTGGGGACGCCAATGCGGTGCCCCCAACCCGGCAAACGCGGGCACCACGATGACGCCGCCAGAATCGTCCACTTGTTCCGCCAATGCCTCTACTTCCGCGGCAGAGGAGATAAAACCCAACTCGTCGCGCAGCCATTGCACGACGGCACCGGCAATAAACACCGAGCCCTCAAGGGCGTAGGCCACCTCGCCGCGGGCTTCACCGCTGCCGATCTTCCACGCAACTGTCGAGAGTAGGCCGGTTTTGGACGGCAGTGCGCGCTCGCCGATATTCATCAGCAAAAACGCCCCGGTGCCAAACGTGCACTTGGCATCACCAGGGGCAAAGCACGCTTGACCAAAGAGGGCCGCTTGCTGGTCACCGGCAATCCCCGCCACCGGAATCCCGTCGGGCAATCCCGGCACGCCCACCGTCTCACCATAGACCTCAGCCGAGCTTTTGATCTCGGGAAGTACTTCGCGAGGTACGTCCAGCAGCCCAAGCAGCTCGTCGTCCCACGCCAACGCCTCCAGCTCCATGAACAAGGTGCGCGAGGCGTTGGTGACATCGGTGATATGAGCTTGACCAGAGGTGAGACGAGCCACCAAATACGAATCGACGGTGCCAAAGGCCAGCTCCCCAGCACCGGCTCGTCGCCTGAGATCACTATCTCGGTCCAGCATCCAACTGAGCTTGGTGCCGGAGAAATAAGGATCGCAAAGCAGGCCCGTACGCGCGCGAATCAGATCCTCTTTGCCATCTGCTCGCAGCGCCTCGCACTGATCTGAAGTGCGCCTATCCTGCCAAACAATGGCATTTTGCACTGGCTTCAATGTAGCCCGCTCCCACAAGAGCGTGGTCTCTCTCTGGTTGGTAATGCCAACTGCAGCGATCGCGGCAGCATCTATTGCGGCCTCGCCGAGGGCGGCCGCCAACGCCCCGGTGACCGAGGTCCAAATATCTTCGGGATCGTGCTCCACCCAACCAGGCTCGGGATAAATCTGGCGAAACTCACGATTGGCCCGCCCGCGGACATTCAGCTCCTGGTCGAGCACCAGCACGGTCGTGCCGGTGGTTCCTTGATCGATGGAAACGACGTAGCGCATGGTTCACTCCTGTTCGAGCTGGCAAAATAGACCAGATCGTCCGGCTTGCGCCGCCCGGCGATCGCTGATTCCCACACCATATACAAGCATTTTTTCCCCTCCCGCCGGACAGCTACGGAAAAACCGTCAGCTATTTTGACCACATATCTTACTACTGCGTACATTGACAGTCTAAGGCGAGCCAGACTAGAAACGACTGTACAACTCGCGTCGCTAGGCCTATGAGCGAGTGGAAAACCCGCATAACCGAAATCCAGACCATCAAGCCCCCAGAAGAAGGGGGTGAGGCTTGTCTGGTGCTCATTTATCCGCCCGGTCCCGAAATGGGCAAGCGGTTCCCCCTGACCCAAGATGAAGTGGTGTTGGGCCGTGGGAGCGATTGTGATGTTCAGGTGGATCGGGACTCGGTTTCGCGCCGGCACGCACGTGCGTATCGCACCTCTGACGGCTGGCAAGTGGAAGATCTCGACTCCACCAATGGAACTTACGTCAATGACCGGCCGATCAAGCAAGCGCCGCTCAGAGACTCGGACTTTCTCAAAATCGGTGCGGCCATCTTCAAGTTTCTCAGTGGCGCCGGGGTTGAGGCCTCGTACTACGAAGAGATCTACCGTATGACCATCATCGACGGTCTTACCGGTGCCCATAACAAACGCTACTTCATCGAGTTTCTCGAACGTGAGATCGCACGTTGTGCGCGCTATCAAAGACCCCTGTCGTTGCTGCTGTTCGACATCGATCATTTCAAGCAAATCAACGACACCCACGGACATCTGACTGGCGACTACGTGCTGAAAGAGATGTGTCGCCGCCTGTTGGGTAGGGTGCGCAAAGAAGAACTATTGGCGCGTTATGGCGGGGAAGAATTTGCCGCGGTATTGCCCGAGACCGATCACACGGGTGCTCTCACCTTTGGTGAACAGATCCGCCAGATCGTCGCCGGCCAACCCTTTGAGTACGAGGGCGATCGCTTCTACGTCACCGTTTCCGTCGGCGCATATACGCTGTACGGACGCAGTGACATGGCACCGCTCACCTTCATCAAGCACGCCGACGACAATCTGTATCGGGCCAAGCACGAGGGCCGCAACCGGGTCATCGGCATGAACGATGTCCCGACGACGTCTACCACTATGTCTTAGACGATGTCTTGGGCATCGTCGGCGTTCCAACACGAGCAGCGCGTCGGCGCTCAAACACAAGCAAGCGGTACGCAAGCCAACGTCGCTTGAGCGCCTTCTGGAGCGCGTCCCCGCCGATCATGTTGCCCCAATAGGGTACGGCAATGGCCCCCGGGATTCGCCGCGTAATTTGGCTGAGCACGGCGATGACACGGTCGCGCGGTCGCCCCAGATGCAAATATGGAGTGAGATCGAGATTTTCAATGCGCTGCAGGCTCAGGGGCTCACCGGCTGAGACCATGGTCTTGGGGGACTGGATATCGCCAACGCACCACCCCCGACGAAATCGGTCCAGACAGCGCTCCCACGCCTCGCGGGCCCGTGGGGATGCCGGCGCCCCATCATCGCTGAGCCAGTCATCGCAAATGAGCAGCCGCCCTCCGAACTCGAGACGCTCGGTCAATTGCCCCAGTAGAAGCAGAGGCGTTGGAGAATGGATGAACGCCTCAACCGACACCATCGCATGATACTTGGGCGTTTCTGGAAGGTGGCCAAAGTCATCACAGACGACGCGGCAACGGTCGCTCAACCCCGCCCGCTCAAAGCGCCTCCGCGCCAGCTCCGCCTGCACCCCACTGATGGTCACCCCCGTGATCTCAGCATCGGTAAAGGCCTGTGCCAGACGCGCCATGGTCGCGCCCACGCCGCACCCCAAATCGAGAATCTTCCCCCGCGCAGGTACCACATCGCGCAATCGCTCAATGAGCAAACGATTGACCGTGTCGGCAGCATCGACCGCATTCTGTACCCCAGGTAGCCAGATGCCGCGATGAATCGCCCCACCAAAGGTACCTTCGCCAAAGCGGAGAAAGCGCCGGGTATTGGCATCGTAGTAGCGGGCGATTCGGGCTTTGGCCTGGGATATCATGGGACGCGTAGGCTAGCCCGCTATCGGCTGAGACTCAGCGACAATGCCGGCAAGAATGCCAAACGCAAGTTTCCATCACCACCGTCCCAAAAGAGATAGGCCGACGCATCAGCACTAATCGCCAGCGGGCCTACAATGCCCAATAGAGAGTGGACGCCAGCGCCAACTACCGGGCTTGTCGGATCGTGGCTGAGTCCGATCTCACCGTGGAGCGATATCGACAGGTGTGGCCGAGTTGCGCCAGCTTGGTAAGCCAGCCCGACCGCCCCCCAGCCGGGACCAAGTCCCTCATTGCCATAGTAGCGGGCCACCAATCCCAACCGCGTAGGGCGCCAACCGGGAAACCATTCCAAACCAAACACTGGTCCGTAGTCGGCCGGTCCGGTCAAGCCCAAGAATCCTCCCACCGTCAATGCGGCATGCCATGTGCTCTCGTCAAGGGCCCGTTCACCACCTTGGCTTCCCCCTCCCCGACCATGCACCTCAACGCCATCACCAGCCCCGCTATCATCACTGTCTCCATGGGCCGTCGATAGTGCGGCAAAGCAAGATATCAGCACAACTGCGCTGATTCGTACCGATGTGGGCCATCGCCTCATCAATGCCATCAGCGCCATCAGCGCTTACCGTCGGCTTTGTCGCGCGAGGACTTTTCACCCAAATGCCGCACCAGACTTAGATGGAGCTGGCTGCGAATCATGCGCAAAATACTGCCGAGTTCGCCGCGCTCTACCTGCAGTTCAGCCTGGAGGATCTTTTGAATGTGCTGCACCAACTCATCGCGGGCCCGTTCGAGCCAGCGATATGCGGTCACCCGATGCACGCGATAGATGGCGCCGATTTCATCGATATTGCGCCCATCGACATGATGGTAACGCAAGAGTACCCGTTGGCGGTCATCGAGCAGGTCGACCGCACGGCTAAATGCCGACTGAAATTCGTTGCGATAGCGTTCTTTGATATAGGCCAGTTCGGGATCATCGCCCCCCGCCGACATGCCGTTGAGCAGATCGTCCGGGGCCTGATTGCGCCGGTTTTCACGGCGGATGTGGTTGAGAAAGATGCGCACTGCAACGGAACGTACCCAGCGGCGCAAATCTCCGCGCCCCGAGTAGTCGACAATTTTTGCGGTTGCTCCTGGCGCAGCCACAAACAGCCGCTGGCGCACCAGCTGTTTGACTTCATCGACCTGGGCCGCCGAGGGATTCATACGCCGCAGGGCGAGCTCGACTTCGGCGATATAGCGGCGGTCAAATGCGGCTAAGGCCATGCGATTGCCGCGGGCACAGCCGCAGGCCAAGTACAAATCGGCGGTCCGTAATGCCGCCATTGCCTCACGTGCGGCCACGCCATCGGGAATACGCGCACCCACATAGGCGATAAATGCAGGTGCATCGATATCGAGCTGTGGCCATGCGCTGCGGCCATTGTCCACCAACGCCTGCAACTGCGGCTGCAAGTCGGCAAGCGAAGTAAACGCCGGTCGCAGAGTTGCTGGCAGTGCAGCCAAAAACGGCGGTACAAGCGACGACACGATAGGCATTGTACCATCGCTCCAGACCTGGATCGAAGCGCAAGGCGGCCTTGTGTCCCCAAGCGAAGCGGGAAGTGGCTCGCCACAGAACGCAGCTAGCTCGGTGATTAGGACAGCCGCCGATCGCAATGCCACAGAAGTCAGGTGCGCTCAAGCGGATGTCCGTGATAATCTGTCTTCGTCGGGTGTCCTTCATGGAGCTGAGCCGCAACGTCCGCAAGCCTGGCTTCGAGCGTTTCTTAAAATTCGTTCGCAGTATTCCGGAACCATCGCCGCGAGAGATGTTCACCATGTTGGCTGAGCATGGTTATCGCGGTCAGGTCGAAGCGCGCCAGGCCCTGTGCTTAATGGCCTATCGCCACGTACGCCGGATCAAACGTCTCTATATAGAGGGGGCTGAGCGGCAGACCCTGGCTCGAAAATCGAACTACTTACTCATTGGTCCAACGGGCTGTGGCAAGACCTTCTTGGTCGAAACGCTATTCGGTAAAATTCTTAAGCTGCCCACAGCAATGGTCGATATCACTACGTATTCTGAGACCGGCTATGTGGGCCAAGATCCGAGTACTATCCTGACCCGCTTATTGCACGTGGCCGATGAAAATCCACTCATGGCCTCGATTGGTATCATTTGTCTCGACGAATTCGACAAAATCTCATCGGGGCAAAACAATGCAGTATTTGCCGGTGCTGGCACGACCAAGGATGTCACCGGCATGGGTGTGCAGCGCGAATTGCTGAAGATGCTCGAATCGAGCGAAGTGATTGTCCCTCTTGAGCTCAGCCACAACGCCTATGGCGATCACGTGATTCTATCGACAGCCGATATCGGCTTTGTCGCCGCCGGAGCATTTTCGGGCTTCCAACACATTGCGCGACGTCGGGCGCGCCGCGATAACATCGGATTTGCACGCCCATGTGAAGAGCGCATTAGCTCCACACGAGCCAATTTGCGCCCAGAGGATGCACTGGGCAACGGGACTTCAGACGACGCGGCATACCACACATCGGCCCGCTTGAATGCCCCGCGCACTGGCAAAGTAGACGACATCGCCGTGCACCTCAGCATTGATGATGTCGAGAGCATTGCGAACTTCCAATCCTATGGTTTTCTACCGGAACTCATCGCCCGGTTCACCCGCATCGTGCCCTTCGACGCCCTGGACACCGAGACACTGCGCGAGATCCTCGATATCGATGTGGTTCAGCGAATGCAGCGCGAATTCGGTCATGAGGGCTTTGAGCTGACCATCGACAGCGAGGTCCTCGACTTCGTTGTCGAGCATGCCCTGCGCCGACAAACCGGTGCCCGCGGCCTCGCCTCGGCCCTGACCCGACAGCTGGAAGAGGTCGCATTCTACGCATTTGGTCACGCAGATGGAGGCATCGTCCGCGTTCAGCTGCACGACAATCAAATCGACGTGCAATTCGAAACCTAGTCGTCCCACCGCTCCGCAGTCACTAAAGGCAAGGTTGGCGATGCAAATGCGCGACGCTATGAGGTCGAGAAATGTCGCGCTCGCGCCTCATCTGAGCTAGGGTCCCTGGCGATGGACAAGATCGTCATTGCTGGCGGACAGCGCCTGCGCGGAGAAATCCAAGTCAGTGGAGCCAAAAATGCGGCCCTCCCGCTTTTGGCGTCCTCCCTTCTGTCCACGGGTGCCAGCACCTGGCACAACGTTCCGAACCTCAATGACGTCAGTACCATGGGCAAGCTCTTACGCCGCTTGGGATGCGAAGTCAGCTCTGCCTCGGACGCAACTGCGGATGGACAAGACACCCTGATTATCCACCCATACCGGGTTGAGAAAGCGGGATTCACCGCACCTTACGAGTTGGTCAAGACCATGCGCGCCAGTGTCCTGGTTCTCGGACCACTGGCAGCGCGATACGGTCGCGCCCGGGTGTCCTTGCCTGGAGGTTGCGCCATCGGCGCGCGTCCCATCGATATGCACCTGCGTGCTCTCGAAGCCATGGGCGCACAAATAAGCCTCGACCATGGCTACGTTGATCTATCTGTGCCGCACGGTCGTCTGCGCGGTAGCAACATCGTTTTCGACGTCCCCACCGTCACTGGGACGGAAAACATTCTCATGGCAGCAGCACTGGCTCGCGGTCGTAGCGTGATCGAAAATGCGGCACGAGAGCCCGAGGTCGAGGAGCTGGCCATCGTCCTCAATAAAATGGGTGCACGCATCCAGGGCGCCGGGACTGCCGTCATTCAAGTCGAGGGCGTGGAAGAACTTCATCCCATCGAACACGCGATTTTGCCCGACCGCATTGAGGCGGGGACATTCTTGGTGGCTGCCGCTATCGCGGGGGATGATGTTCTGGTCAAAGATTGCCGCCCCGAACATCTCGATGCCGTCATGGCAAAACTGCGCACGAGCGGCGTCCGTATGGAGATCGAAGAGGGCGGTATTCGGGTCTTTGGCAACCGCGACTTGGACATCCAGGCCGTCGACGTCACGACGCAGCCTCATCCCGGATTCCCCACCGATATGCAGGCGCAATTTATGGTCCTGGCTTGCTGCGCTCACGGCCAAAGCGTCATCAAAGAAACCATTTTTGAAAACCGCTTCATGCACGTCCCCGAACTCAGCCGTATGGGGGCCGATATTCACATCGACGGCCGTGTGGCCATTATTCGCGGTCGTCGCCCCCTGGCCGGAGCCACGGTCATGGCCACAGACCTGCGTGCATCGGCCTCGCTGGTGCTGGCCGGACTGGTTGCCAAGGGCCGCACAGAAGTCCTCCGCGTCTATCATCTCGATCGCGGTTACGAACGCATCGAACGCAAATTGCGCGCAATCGGCGCCCATATTGAGCGGGTTGAGGCATAGTCACGGTCGTATCGTACCGCAAGCCCGACTCTTAGTATGACCATGGACAAGACGCCTCATTCGCCATCCGCTGCTGCTAACCCAGCCCTACCCTCCTCGGGCGCCGTCCGCGCCAGTGCAGCTAAGGCCCGTCAACTCACGGTCGCCATGCCCAAGGGCCGCATCATGAAGGAGGCAGCTGAGATCTTTGCCCGCGCTGGCTACGATCTGAGTCCCGTCTTCGATGAATCGCGGCGTCTCATCTACGACTGCGATCCCTTGCGCCTGCTCATCTTGCGTTCCTCGGATGTCCCCACCTACGTTGCCTATGGTGCTGCCGACATCGGAATCGCCGGGAGCGACGTCCTCGATGAACAGCGACGCGATCTCTACGAACCGCTCGATCTGGGCATAGGTCGCTGCCGCATGATCGTGGCCGAACCGAGCGGATATCCAGTCGATGCGCGCTCGCAGCTACATGTACGTATCGGTACCAAGTATCCGCGCATCACCCGCAGCTATCTCGACCAGCGCGGGCTCACCGCGGAGGTCATCAAACTCTCGGGCGCCATCGAACTCGGGCCGTTGACGGGCCTATGCGACCGCATTGTCGATATTACCCAAACGGGAGAGACATTGCGGCAAAATGGTCTGGCGGTAGTCGACACCATCGCCGAGATTTCTAGTCGCTTGGTCATCAATCCCGCGTCGACAAAATTGCGCGAAGCGGAAATTTCTGATCTCGTCGATCAATTGGCTAAAGTGATCGATGTCCATCACTGAGTCAATCCTCGCACCAGCCACATGGTTCAACCAAAAAATCACTTTTCGATAGGCTATCCACATCAGGATTCGGCGTGCGTGCCCCTGACCCAAACGCCGAATCGGCTATAATGTGTGACCACCATCGTTCTCGCTAAAGCGATGACTTCAGACCTTCGAACTTTCATTGCCCGGGAATTGAGACTTCACCCTCGGGTTGCCTATCAGAACCTTTTCCGGGAAGAGGAGATCGGTGCCGAACTGGCTGCTGATCTACCCTCGATGCCGCCATTTCGCAGCGACTATCACAACGCTATCGCCGTCATCGATTGGGACCATCGACTGCCATCGCGGCGACTGTTCTTGCGCGTCTATGCCTACTATGGCGAAGCGACGTATCAGAGCGGCGAATCGGCCTACGATGAACGGTTGGAAGAGATCGGCAAGCAGGATAAATTCCCCGAATTCGACGTTCCCGATTTCGATCAGATCGCGGCTGACGAAGCCTACGATATCGAGCTCGAACTCGACGGCACGATCGGTCGCTGTCTACTCACCTCGGCATGGCGCCGCGCAGTGGACATCGAGGATGCCACGCAAGCGGTTTCGCTAGCCCGCAACTCTCGCGAGTTCGCGCAGCTGCGAGCCGAACATCGCAACCGCCCGGCGCATCTGGGCGATCTCGAAGCTGTATCCTGGACGCCTCCGTGTGAATCCGGCCATCATCAATGGACACTCGACGTGTGGTACTTGATGGCCTTCGACGGCCGCGTCGGCAGTGGGCGCAGCTTTTTGGTCGATATCGATACGCGCCAAGTTGTGACGGTGCGCGACTTTTCAGTCCGAACCGGCTGATATCGCTGAAGAAGGCTCAGCCCGGCCTCGGTACCGATCGAGCAGTAGCGTCTGTCGCGTACGCAAACTCTGCTGTACGCCACCGATCATCACGCGCTCGACTGTCGTGCTGAGCTCAAATGGATCGCCCGACCAAACGACCAGATCTGCACTCGCTCCGGTGCGGAGATGGCCGCGATCGGCGACCGAAAACAGCAACGCTGGCACCGTGGTGACTGCCGCCAATGCCGCCTCGTAGGTCATGCCATTGGCCACAGCAATCCCGGCGAGCTGTCGCAAATTGCGTGCGTTTGCCGCGCCCCCTAGGCTCGAAATCGCGACCATCACCCCGGCATCGGCCATGATGGCGGCAGCGTCGTCGCGGGCATAGATGCGCTCGAAGCTCTGCGGCAGATTGGCACTGGGGTCGTAAATAACCCCCACACCGGCCCGCACCAGCTCACCGGCCACCATCCAGGCCTCGGTGCCGCCGGCAATGATCAGGCGTACGGAAAAATCGCGCACCAGCGTGAGGGCGGCCAAGATATCGGAGCGTCGATGCGCGCGGACAACCAGCGGCATTTGCCCTTGCAGAACCGGAATCAGCGCTGCCAAATCAGCGCGCTCGGCGGCCATAGTGCGCACTTGGTTGCGCTCGTATTGTGCACGCCGCTGGCGATAGAGGCCGGCATCGGCCAGAAGTTCGCGCAGGCGCTTGAGGGCCATACCGCGCGACCCATGCGCGGTGTCCAGCGACGCTTCGCCCAAATTGACATACATCGCAACAGCTTCGCGAATAGGAGCCGAGGAAGCCTGCACGCCTGCTGGCGCAGCCGAGCTGGCTTTGCTCCTGACTCTGCTTTGGGCTTCCATCACATCTACGAGCGGCACCAGCGCGCCCGTGCCCGAAATCAATCCCCCTCTCGGAGACACGATGGCGCTGGTAACACCGCCAGTCCGGGTAACGGGAATCGCCACAGAAGTGGCATGATAGCCATCGAGCACGCGATACGCCGCATGGACCGAATCCTTGTCGGCATCACTGGCAAAACTACCTTCTTGGGTTGCAGCGACCATACTCACTTCCACCAAGCCCAGACGCGTCGATGCCTCAATCAGGCCCGCCGTGACCACCTTGCCGCTGCCGTCAATGCGCGCGACTGCAGCGGGCACGCGGACATTTCTGCCCACCGCCCGCACCCGCCCATTGCGCACGAGTACCGTAGCGCCCTCGATCTCGGTCTCGGGGTCGACATACACCTTGGCTCCGACAATGGCGAAGTCTTGCGCGAGTAGTGTTGTGGCCGGCACCATCACCGCGCAGATGGCAAGCAGAGCCAGTATCAGCCGTATCGACCGGCGGCCGGTGTTGTATCGATAATGCATCAATATACTCATGGTTTACTTCCTCCTGCCGTGGGCGCTACGGCATCCGTTTCGCGCTTGGCTGCAAAGTACCGCCGACGGCAGCAGAGTTCCCCAATTCGAAATCTGTTTGTGGACGACCGGCCCGACGTTCGTACGCCACCTGTCCGCCCTGTATCACCAAGTCTGCCCGCGCATAGACACTAAACGGATGCGCCGACCACAGCACCACATCGGCCCGTTTGCCCTTCTCCAACGTTCCCGTGATCTCATCAATACCGAGTACCCACGCGGGGTTGGCGGTCACCCAGCGGAGAGCTTCATCCTCTGTGATATCGATGCCGGCAGCACGGGCCGCATACATGGCTTTCGCCGCCTCTTGATTGAGCCGTTGGATTCCAATCGCAGAATCAGAGTGAATCACAGTGCGGCCGCCGCTCTCAGCAAAGAGCCCCGCATTTTCGCGAATCCCATCGAATGCCTCCATTTTGAATCCCCACCAATCGGCCCAGGTGTTTATGGCAATATCGTGGTGAACCAAGATATCGCGCACTTTATACGCTTCGAGCGCGTGGTGAAACGATCGAATCTGAAAGCCGAATTCCTCGGCGATCGCGACCATCTGGCGCATTTCATCGGCACGATAACAGTGCACTTGCACGAGGATTTCGCCGCGCAAGACCCCAGCGAGGGTCTCGAGCATCAAATCGCGCTGCGGCACGTCGGGCGCCGATGCAGCCTTATCTCGCTTCCAGCGCGGTTCTTCGGTGCTCCCATTGGTGCTGCCGGCAGCATTGCCCCCATGCGTCGAATTGTGCTGGCTTGCACGCAAGCGCTTCTTGGTCCACTGAGAACGCCGGACGCGATACAGCGCCCACTTCATCAAATACTCGCGAGCCTCCTGAAATGCGGCGCGAAAATAAGCGTACTCGCCCATCCGCGTCGCGGGCCCGCCCTTATTGCCATAGACGCGCTTGGGATTTTCACCGCACGCCATCTTCAGGGTGGGAGGCGCCCCCGGAAACGCCACCTCGTCTGCCACGCGCCCCGGACGCATGACCACGGTAAACCCACGGCCTCCGACGAGATTCGCCGACCCCGGCAGCACCAATGCCGACGTCACCCCGCCCGCCATGGCCCTGGGAATCGCAGGATCCTGCGGCCAGTAGGCGTATTCGGCGCGTGCAGAGGCGGTCACTGGCGAAGTGGTTTCATTGCCGTCCGCGTGTGCATGTACCGACGGTACTGAGTAGACGCCGATGTGGGAGTGACGGTCGATGATGCCCGGAGTCACGTAGCGACCACTCGCGTCGACCACCCGCGCATCTCGCGGCCAATCACCGACATCCGCCGCGCTGCCGACATAGCGAATGCGTCCCCCCTCAAGTATGACGACGCCATCTTCATAACGCTCACCAGTCGCCGTCATCACCGTGCCGCCACGAATGACGATGTTGGGTGCCACAGATTGCGCCCCCAACGCTGAGGAGCCCAGCCCTTTGGTCGCGGTCTTCGGTGGCACCGATGCTGGCTGCACCAAGAGCTCGGGATCGATCCAGGCGTCGTCATCGTCCGCCGTAGCCGTATCCGCGTTGGTCGCCGCCATCTGTGAAGGCGGGTCGATCTGGGACTTAGGTGCCCCAGCGCATGCTGCCGCTGTAATCAGCGTAAGCGTCATTGCTGGAACCCATCGCTCAGGTATATGCATGCTCGCCTTTTACCAGAGCGAGCACTGGATCCAACGCAGTATTCGTCGATTAACGAATCACTACTTACTTGCCCAGCATCTCACAAATCGTGCGGGCGGCGCGCCGACCGGTCTTGTTGTCGGTGTTGGGCAAACTCACGCCCCCGACAAAGGGATGACCGCCACCGCCGAATTTTTCGCATATCGCCGCGATGTTGTGGGTGCGCGGCTGCGCCGACCATGGATTATGCCCAACCGTGATACGCACCGTATGGCCGTCGCGGACCATACCCACGGTGTACTTGGATTTGGGAAATAGAAAGTAAGTGATGAAACTATTGTAGACGTCGATCGGATCCTCAGATAGATCGACAAATACGACGACACCGTCGTCTACCGCTCGTTTTTGTGTAATGTCGATGATGCGCCGATGACGGTCGAGCAGTGGCGATAAAAAGCTCTCAAGCCAGGGCTGGGACACCAACTCCGCCATGCTCATGGAGCGCAGCGCGCTTATATAGCGGTGCATTAACTCGGGCTCGCGCATATGGCGGATCCAAGTCATCAACTTGGTCGCCGGCACGTCGAGCTCTACCGCGGCCTTGGCGCTACCGAAACGGGCCGTATCAATGATATCTGCCCATTCGACCAGCTCGCGCATGTGCGGTGGCAACTCATAGCCGAAATGGTCGCCCAACACCTCCACCAAAAACTTGGAGCACGATGTCGCTGTGGGATCGTAAAATTTCTGGCCACTCTGATCGGCGTTAAAGTGAGCGCGAATTTCGGGCGGTTGAAACGCGCTCACGTGGTGGTCGAACCACCACGTCATCCTCGGCGATTGACAATAGCGGAAATCGACACACGCGTTGTCGTCTGCGTCAATAGCCAGTCCAGCAAACGGATCACCATTTACATGTTGCACGCCCTCGTAGACGACCTTGGCCTTGCCGTCGATGTGGCGCCGATAAAAGTCCTCGAACAGTGCGGCCGAGGCCGTTCCGTCAAAACAATTATCGTGGAAAAAGATCTTGAGAGTACGCACAGAGCCCAGCCGCTCGGGTTGATATGCCTACCGCCATCGACGACCTCGCCGGCGCGGAGAATGCGTGCACCTCACAACGCATCTCTATAGATTATAGCAAAGATCGGCCATAACCTCGATCAGATCCAGCCTCGCCACATTGCGAAATACACCAACTGATCGAGGCTTAGCTTCTGCGTATGCATCGGCACAATTTGATCGCGGCGCGAAGAGGCCGCGATGGTGATCGATCAGACCCAGTGCGAAATGCACCACTCCTCTGGGCTCGATCTAGCATGATGCGCTACATTGCCTCCATGCAAACTCCTGCTTGGATCTTCGCTATTCACGTGCTGGGTATCGTTGGCTGGGTGAGCGGTATGCTGTCTTGCCTCTTTCTTCTCAGGACCCACGCCTCCATTGCCGATCGCGTATCGAGGGAGCGGCTGTCGAAGACTGAGCTCCGCGCAGCCATGCTCATGGACATCGGCGCCACCCTAGCCATTGTGGGCGGGGTATATCTGGCATTTTTCCAGTCATACAACCCATTCATCGGTGCAGGATGGCTTCATGCGAAACTCACCGTCGTCGTGGCACTCTTGGCAATCCACGTGATTATACGCATGAAGGTCGGCAAATTTAGCCGCGGACATGTGGGCGCGGTATCAGGCAATCTACTACCAATTGCTATCGCCATTGTCATCGTCATCGTCTTTCTGGCCCGCACCAAGCCCTTCTAAACAGGCGATCTCCCAACTTGTGCACGCCAACGAGCCACCCGCGCCAGCCGGAGCGCCTGCCCCCACGATTATCCATGTAGATCTCGATGCGTTTTACGCTTCGGTAGAACAGCGCGACCATATCGAGCTACGTGGCAAACCCGTCGTCGTCGGGGGCTCGATTGCACGCGGTGTCGTGGCCGCGGCATCGTACGAAGTTCGCCGCTTTGGCGTTCACTCGGCCATGCCGATGGCCGAGGCCCTGCGACGCTGCCCCCATGCCATTGTGATCGCGCCGCGCATGGCAGTCTATGCCGCAGTGTCGCGGCAATTCTTTGCCATCCTCGAACGCTATTCCCCGACCGTTGAGCCGCTATCCCTCGACGAAGCGTTTCTCGATCTCACTGGCAGCCAACGACTCCTAGGCTCCACCGAGCACGTAGCCAGAAGCATCAAGCGATGCGTCCGTGAGGAGCTGGGACTCATCGTCTCTGTCGGCACCGCGCCGAGCAAATTCGTAGCGAAAATCGCCTCTGACATCGATAAACCCGATGGTCTATGCCTCGTCACACCGGATCAGGTGTTGTCGTTTCTACACCCATTGCCAGTTTCGCGTCTCTGGGGCGTAGGACGGGTCACAAAGCGAATCTTGTCCTCGCTCGGGCTTGAGACCATCGGCGATGTGGCGCGCTATCCCGAAGACCTGCTCCAGGGCCGGCTCGGGCAAAAAATGGGCGCGCACTTGGCCGCATTGGCGCGAGGGCACGATCCTCGCGCGGTCAAACCCGATCGCAAAGCCGTGTCCATAGGCCATGAGGAGACCTTCGCCGTCGATTTCGAAACCCACGCCGACATAGAACCCGTGCTATTGGCCCAGGCTGACCGGGTGGCCGCGCGGCTGCGGTATGCTGGGCTGCGGGCCTCGGTCGTGCAGCTCAAAGTAAAGTACGCCGATTTTCGTATTGTGACGAGGCGCCGCACCCTAGGGAGCAGCACAGCCGACGGCAATGTCATCGGCGCTATTGCCAGCACCCTCCTCGCCGATCTGCCGGTGGATGGTCACCATGGGAAGCGACATCGCGTCCGTCTATGCGGCGTCTCTACTGCTGGTCTCACACCCCAGAGTGAACCGCGCCAACTCTCGTTAGACCTCGCTCCCATGACCGACGGTGAGGTCACTGGCAATGCAACCCATGGTGGCCCCATGAGTGAGCGTGCGCGGAACCGAGGTGAACGGCTAGGCCATACCCTAGATCGCATCCAGTCACGCTTCGGTCAGAACAGCATCAAGCGGGCAGTCCACGTCGATGCCCCCCCACCGACCTCCGACACGGAGACGACTGCAGAAGGTAAGGATTGAGACAATATCGATCGCGGCGACTCACATCGCGGCGACCCACATCGCGGACCCTACTTAGAAGGATCGGGGTTCGGCCCGGTAGGCGAGGCACTGGTAGAGGCGCCTGCGGAGGCGCTTGAGGAAGAAGCATGTGCGGAAGCGCCCGACTGGTCACTGTCTGGGTCGTAGACGCTCGCGGCAGTATCGACCTGTCCACTTGCATTATCATCGCCACTGCCGAGATTTGCGGGATTGTCTCCATCGGCATCCGCCGGTTCTTCGCTCGTCTTCGGCGCCGACTTCTTCGGCATAATCTGAGCCCAGATAGCCGCCGTGATCTGCCCCTTCACCACATTCAACTGCTTGACCAGTTGATTATACACCGATCGTCCGTCGCGAAAATCCGGCCGCAGCCCGAGGGCCAAAACCGGTTGCAACACCATCAGAGCTTGGTTGAATTTGTTGCTGCGCTCGATCGCGGAAATGTACGCCCCCGTATCGGCCTCCCGTGCACTCTTGGCCGCGTACAGTAGCTCTATGGCCATAAGCTCCGAACGGGATAGGTCGGCAGGGCTCTCTTGAACTCTGTCTCCTGTCATGGCGGCGTCGATAGCGCCAGCGAGGCGAAAAAAGTGCCCCTTCAGTTCTGCGGTAAGCGGACCAACGTCCGCATCAGCGCTCAGTCGATCGTTGAGCTCGCGCAGATCTTGGCCTTTACTCGCCTTATCGACTATTCTCGGCCCCTTCATGACATTATCGCCGCACTGCGCTAATCGCCACTAATCGTCATCCTCGCCGATTTCCTCCCACCATTGACACCACCACGTGGCCCCCACCAAGATCCGCACCTTCGAATGCCAGCAGTAGGCTAACTTTTCGTCAGGGTCCAAATAATACAGGCAGTTATCGCACTGTTCGTCGCCGTACGGGACTCCTTTGAGCACCGTATCTTCGATCAGATGCCGCAGTTGGATGGCATTCTTCTCGTCGATCTCTTTGGGTTCTGGTTTGGGAAGCTCGTCTGCCATGGTTACATCCTCGTATGTATAGCAGAACATATACTACCCGGTAGCGGTCATAATGGCAGCCGCTACGGTGGAGAAAGTCACCCTTTGGCCCGGGCGGCAAACCATTTGACAGTTTCCGCTAGCCCGTCCCGAATCTCGTGGGTGTGGGCATAACCAAAGGCCTGGCAAATTTTATCGATATTGGCCTGGGAATGACGCACGTCGCCAGCGCGGGGTTCAATATACTCGGGCTCGGCTGCAGCCACGTGGGCATGAGACTCGGCCAAACTATCGCGGATGTAGCGGAAAAGCTGATTCAGCGTAGTTCGGCCACCACAACCGACGTTATAGATCTCTTTGGTCACCGCAGCGTCAGCCGTGGTCGCGGCCAGAATGTTGGCCTGGAGCGCATTATCCACGTAGCAAAAGTCGCGGCTCTGCTCGCCATCGCCAAAGATCTGGCAGGTTTCGCCGTTGATCAGGCGATCGATCCAGCGAGGTATCACGGCAGCGTACGCCCCATTGGGGTCTTGGCGACGGCCGAATACGTTGAAATAGCGCAAACCGACTGTCTCGACCTCGTAGCATTGCTGAATCACGGCGGCATAGATCTCGTCGATGCGTTTGGTGACCGCGTACGGCGAAAGCTGGCGCCCAATGCGGTCCTCGATCTTGGGCAGGCCCGGATGATCGCCGTAGACCGAGCTCGAACTGGCGAAGACAAAGCGTTTGACCCCCGCATCTCGGGCCGCCAGGATCATGTGCAAAAACCCATTCACGTTGGACGCATGGGAACGCAGGGGGTCTTTGATAGAGCGCGGCACAGAGCCAATGGCGGCCTGATGCAGCACGTAATCGACCCCTTCACACGCCTTGGCGCAGGTGTCGAAGTCACAGATGTCGCCCTCGATGAAATGAAAGCGCTTGGCACCATTCGGATCCAGAGCCAAGACATCGTCGATGTTATGGCGATGGCCGGTGGCAAAGTTATCGAGCCCGACCACTGACTGCCCGAGCTCGAGCAGTCGCTCGAGAAGCGCCGAACCAATAAAACCGGCCACACCGGTAATCAGCCAACGCTTGGGCGACGCGGCGAGTTCTTCACTAGTCTGCAGATATTGGCTCAATTACAAACTCCAGTAGCGAATCCCCCGCGGCAAGCCTTCGGGAGCGAGCTGTGACTTAATGTCTAGCAGGGCACCATTGTCTCGCAGGCACTCGGTCAGGCCATCAATACCCCGGTCGCGGTAGAAATCGTGGGACACCGCATAGATGATGGCATCCAAATCGCGCATCTCCTCCCATGCTGTGAGAGTCACGCCGTACTCTTCGCGCGCCTCATCGGCATCCCCCATAGGGTCATGAACCCGAGCGTTCACGCCGAATTCGCTCAGTTCCGCCACGATATCGGGGACCCGGCTATTGCGCAAATCCGGTACGTTCTCCTTGAAGGTCAGACCCAACACCCCCACCCGAGCATTGGCGAACGTCACGCCTACCGACGCCATCATTTTGAGCGCCCGCTGGGCCACAAACGCCCCGACATTGTTGTTGATGCGGCGTCCCGACAAGATGACCTCGGGCTGATATCCCAACTCCTCGGCCTTCGTGGTCAAGTAGTAGGGATCGACCCCGATACAGTGACCGCCGACCAGTCCGGGGGTAAACGGCAAAAAGTTCCACTTCGTCCCTGCGGCTTCGAGTACGTCTTTGGTCCGGATGCCGATGCGGTCAAAAATAATTGCCAGCTCATTCATCAGTGCGATGTTGAGGTCGCGCTGCGTGTTTTCGATCACCTTGGCGGCTTCGGCCACTTTGATATTGGTCGCGCGATGCACACCGGCGGTGACCACCGACGCATATACATCGGCTACCCGATCCAGCGTGGCTTGGTCTTGACCAGAGACCACTTTGATAATGCGCTCAAATGTGTGGACCTTGTCACCGGGGTTGATGCGCTCGGGTGAATAGCCGAGGAAGAAGTCCTCACCGGCCCGCATTCCCGAAGTCCGCTCAAGGACTGGCAGGCAGACTTCCTCGGTCACACCTGGATAAACCGTCGACTCGTAGACCACCACAGCGCCCCGACTCAGTCGCGGCCCCACAGTCTCCGAGGCGCCAATGAGGGGCCTCAATTCGGGATGGGTGTTACTGTCGATTGGCGTGGGTACGGCCACGACGATAAACGTGGCCTTCTTCAGCTCTTCAGGATCTGCCGTGAACAGAATGGAAGATGCCTTCAGCTCGTCGCTCGTAACCTCTTCGGTCTTGTCCTCCCCCTGCTGGAGCTCTGTAATGCGACGCTGGCTGATATCGAACCCGATGGTCGGATATTTCTTGGCAAACGACAATGCCACCGGCAGGCCGACATAGCCCAAACCGACGATCGCGATGGTTTCCTCACGTAATTGCGACATAATCTCATTAGCAGCAAACCATAGCTCTAACCCGGCATCAAGCGACAAGCGCCATAGACACCGAGAATCGGCTGCGGAATCAGCCCAGAACTGGTGGCCGGGGCATGCGGTAGTCGCGATAGTCGTTGGGGTCACCAGCGTGACCATCGAGGGCCGCCATGGCGATGTTGTACATTTCGCGGGCGGAAACGTAGTGCAATGCCCAGTTCTGGCCGTCGTTATAATCTTGGGTGAGGGTCTGGTGCATTGCCCGCGTATGCTCACCTAGGAGCACAGCTGCGTTTTGCTCTGGGCAGCCATGAGTGTGAATTTTGACGAAGATCCAATCGGGGCGGCCCTCGACGTGGATGTTCTGATTGACCCAGGTACGCACTCTTGCAGCACTCGGCGGATCCGAATCATCGATTGCTGCGCTTTCGATTCGGATCGACATGCGCTGCGGTCGCTTTGCCAGGGCGAGCGGCCCTTGGATCATGAGAATGCGGTCATCCATACGCTCGCCAACCCGGGCGCGCTGACCGTTCTCATAACAGCGGCGCTGGCGCAAATCACCGATGGGCCAATAGATCTGGTTGACGATATTGGGCTGGCATTCGTCGGGTGCCGAGGGGAATGTCATGTCCACATAACATCCGGTGTCCCAGAGCAGGGGGATCTCCGCATCGACACCACACCAACGACCGTCATTGCGCCCATTGGCAAGGCTCCAATTGCCGTGAATGAAGGCGTAGCGGATGCGGCCATCGTCATCGCGGCTAAAATGACCGTGACTGGCAATATTGTCCAGATGGTGCAAAATACTGCTGCGCAGCGATTCTTCGCTGTCACCGTCGTGGTGCAAATGGAACTCGACTTCGCCACAACCGCCGCGCACGAGCAGGGCCAGATCGTCGAGGAATTGTGGCGCATACTCTTCGCCGGGAAAGAAGAACGAGTGCTGCGGCATCTTGCCGTCGGCATCGCGAAACTCATCAAAGAGCCTCGGATAGCCTTCCACCCAGGCCTTGACCCGCTTCTCTCCGCGCTCGATAGGAGCTTTGCCCCATAGGGGCTCGTAATGATCGCACATGGCGAAAAGTAAGTGGCGCACACCCCTGGACTCGCCATTTTGGCTCGGGCGATTCGCGCCCGCCAATTTGCGTCCCGTGCTTCGCGCGATATCGGGAATTCGATCTTGAATCCAATATCTGGCGTAGCCACCAAGCCAGGTGTGCAGGTTCTTAGAACGAATCCGGTCGAGGAATTGTGTCGGCGTCACCGGCATATGCTAACCCGGATCCCGCAGTCGTAAACCGGGCAGCCGCGGCAAAATTGCCGCGCTCAGGGGGATTTACAGCATCGAACCGACCTCGGCCCAGCGCCCGCGGCGAAAGGCGATTTCAACCCACACCGTACGCACAGCGGCGGCGAACGGCAAACTCAGCCAGATGCCGGTTGCCCCCAGGTCCAACACGTAGGCAAAAAAGATTCCGCTGGGAACCAGTAAGGTGACGGAAGTATAGAAATTAATGCGCAGACTCGTGGCAGTGTCGCCGGCCCCCTGTAGTACGCCCACAACCGAGATGTACCAGCCTACAATGGGCATGGTGTATCCGAGTATGCCGATCCACGTCATGGTGTACTTTCCAAGTTTCGACTGCGGATCGACGTCGAACAGAGCCGTGATCGGCTCGACGGCGAAAATAATGAGCAACCCCAAGAACGTCATCACACCGATGCACAGGTACTTGGAAGCACGGGCAACGCTGTGTGCGCCGCTGATGTCTCCGGCCCCTAATGCCTGACCAGACAAGGCCGCCGTCGCATGGGCGATGCCGAGACCGGGTACAAAGGCCATTGATTGCAAACGCAATCCAATGCCGTGGGCGGCAACGGTGATTTCGTCGAACCAGCCCAGCATGCGTACAATCGCGAGGAAGTTTAGGTTGACAAGCAAAATATCGAGGGCTGCGGGGCTGCCCACGCGGAATAGTAAGCTAGCCAGCGCCCTATCAATGGGCTCCAAGCGGAATCGCATTTGTAGCCCGCCCACAGTGCCCTTATGCAGAATATAGATAAATAATCCCGCACCGACCGCTTGCGATAGCAGTGTGCCATACGCGGCCCCTCGCATTCCCAATGCCGGTAGGCCCCAAGCCCCATAGATCAATACGTAGTTGGCAACAACATTGACCGCTGTACAGAACAGCGAGACCAGCAGTGCAATGCGAGTATTGCCGACTCCGCGCATGATGGCGGCATATAAAATCATCAAATAATGCAGACCCACACCGCTCAAAAGCGGTCGCAGATACTCCAGGCCACTCGTCGTAGAGGCCTCGGACGCACCGAGAGCGTACATCATCCAAGGTGCGGCGATATTGCCGCTCACGCCGACGACCACGCTGAGGAGCACTGTGAGGATTGTCGCCTGCAGTAGAACATGATTGACATGCCCCTGCTTGCCTGCGCCAAATGCGCGGGCCACAACGCTTACCGTACCCACACATAATCCCAGCATCGCCACCATGAGTACAAGCACGATCTGAGCCGCGAACCCCAATGCGGTGAGCAAAACCTCAGCATTGTCGAGACGACCGAGCATCGCGGTATCGATGACCAAGGCGAGCACGCCAAGCACGTTGATGCCCGCAATGGGTGCGGCAAGGTCGACTAGGCGACGCATCACGGAGGTTGATTCGGACACGAGAGTACCAAAATAACCGATCAATCGTCCGTGCGCCAGTAATCGAGCCAACATCTTCCGCGCACAGATGATCTCGTCGCCCTCATATCCGTCCCTCGGGAACAATACTGCGCTGCTCTGCAAGTGTACGAACCAGGAATGTTTGCCCCCCCTCGGCCCCCTTCGATGCCGATCCTGGACGACAAAAACTTCCCCTGACGAACTTCAGAGCAACGGGACTGCGCTCGCAAGTCTGGCCATTCAACTACATAAACGTGGCGTATGCATGTCGACGTGACTTAACATAGTGTGCGCTCCGCTTTCGCGGTTGTGACAGAAGGCGCGCCAATGAACCGCAAGTACACACGGATCCCCACAGAAGCCGTTATCCCAGTTTCTTCACATCAACCCCACATCGGCTTTTATCGCATCATCTGTGGGTTCCTTTTGCTCTCTAGCCTTCCACTCAGCGTACTTTTTCAGAGCGCGGCCGTCGACGCCTACGCCCCCATGCCCTACGCGCTCGTGATGACGGCCCTCGCCGGGCTCGTCTTCATACTCTCGTATATTTCCCCCATCGCCCGCGCCCATATGCAAGCGCTCATGTTTGCCCTCTTTTTCTCCGTCAGCATATGGGTGGCAATCTTACTCCACGCCAATAACGGCCATTTCTACTACGCGCTCGCCAGCCTCCTCGTTGTCCTCATCTACCCGGCATTTATCTACAGCATGCAGATGGTCACCATATATTCGGTGTTATCTTCATCGCTGTTTATATCGGTGTACGTGCAATTAGAAAACCCTCTCTTCGATAAACTGCTCTATCTCTGCCTGCTACCCATCGTGGCCGCGCTGGTCTGTCTAGGCTCCTATATGCGCCTGCAGCTGCAAAAGCTGCTGAGCGAACGTGAACTCTTTCTATCGACCGTCTTCAATAGTGCCACTGACGCCCTGCTCATCACCACGCCTGCAGGCGATGAGATCATTGCCTGCAATTCGCGAGCACTGGAGATGTTTGGCCTCCGCCATCAGCATGACCTGCTCCGTCAATCGCTACCGACACTATTGCCAGATATCAAAGCAAGCATGCAGCATGTCGGTCGCCTAAATACCAGCCACACGCACCTCAGCGGACAGAGCACCTTCATCACTGCCGATGGCCAATCCCGGTGGGCCGATTATGCCGCTCGCCCACTCAGCGACGCCAGCAAACGCCTATTGGTACGCATTAGCGATATCACACAGAACAAACGAGCCGAGGGCGCAGTAAGACGACTGCAAGAGGAGATGCTACATTTATCGCGTCAAGCGGGCATGGCCGAGGTCGCTATCAGCGTAATGCACAATATCGGCAACAACCTCAACGGACTGCAAATTGCCGTAGAACGCAGCAAAGAAATCATGCGCAAGTCCAAGATTCGCACCCTGGCACAAGTGGGCTTGCTCCTGCAATCCAAGTCCGACGATCTACCCAGTTTCCTGAGCAATGATCCACGCGGCCGACGAGTCCCCGAGCTCCTACTCGCCCTTACGAAACATATCGCGGACGAATACCGCGCACTTAGAGAACGGGCAGATCAGATGCGCGACGACATCGATCGGATCGCCCACGTCGTTCGTCAGCAAAAAGAGTACACGTTCCATCCCGAACTGCGTGCTTCTGTCGAAGTAGCCGATATCATCGAGGACGCAGTGCGGATGCGCGGCGAAGAGCTAAAACTGGCCGGCATTGATTTGCGTATCGATGCCCCTGACGATATTGAGGTCATGGTCGATCGTCATCTGATTAGCCAAATCATGGTCGCGCTGCTCGATAATGCCCGCGACGCCATTGATGAACTCGATGTAGCCGTTGCCAGTGAGCTACCGGATACGAACGACCTCAGTAGTAGCTCTAACCAGCACCTCTATGACAACGTATCGCCGCGACTGCGAAAAATCTATATTTCTACTGACAGTTCCCATTCTGGCTGGCTGCGCATCGAAGTTCGAGATACCGGTATCGGTATTAAACCCGATAATATTACCCGCATTTTTGCTCAGGGATATTCCACCAAAGGCGGCGAACACGGCCTGGGACTGCATACGAGCGCGAATATTGCCCAAGCGATGGGAGGCAGGTTACTCGCTTATAGTGAGGGACCAGGTCACGGAGCCACCTTTACCCTCGATTTACCGGTTCCCGTCAATACCTCGGCATCAATGCGCCTCGCGACGCTCGACAGTCAGAAACTACTCGCCGCTGTGGGCCTGGACTCCGCTCTCGACTCCGTCTCAGGTCTTGGCTCCGGTCTCGACTCCCCATCCGGTTCGGATCTATCTTAGGATTTGTCGTAGCCAATGGTTCTTATTCTATGCCCGCGCTGCGGGCAGATATACCGTGACCACTGTTCCCTGTCCGCGGGTACTATTGACGTCAATGGAACCGCCATGGGCACTGACAATCGCGTGGCAAATAGACAACCCGAGACCCGTCCCCTTGTTGACCGGCTTGGTGGTGAAAAATGGGTCGAAGATGCGACTGAGATCGTCGCTATCAATGCCTCCGCCACTATCGGCGATCTGTACCGATAAATCCCCTTGCTGATCACAGCGCCCGGTAATGCGAATACCGGCCTCGCTATCGCGCCGCTCCAGCACAGCATACGCGGCATTCTTGAGCAAATTGACAAATACCTGTTCGAGCTCGCGAGGCTTGCCTAACACCGGCGGCAATTGTTCCACACTCGTCTCTACCCGCACGTTGGTACCCAAGTCGATGCGCATACTGCCGAGAGCCCGCTCGACGATGGCAATGGTGTCCACAAGCTCAATGGCGTCCTCGCGTGGCCGGGCAAACATCTTGATATTGCGGACAAGCTGGGTGATGCGATCCCCGCCGACAAAGGCCGCCTGCATACAGTCGTTGATCTCATCGAAGACGTCTTCGTCAATATTGTCTGCCGCCGACTCGAGTTCGCGCTGCGCCTCTTCGATACTGCCGATGAAAAACCCCAAGGGGTTATTGATTTCATGACCAATACCAGCGGCCAGCCGGCCGATTTCCTGTAGCCGCTGAGCCCGTCGACGTGCGCGCTCGAACCGAGCTCGCTCCTCCATCTCGCGTCGCATTTGCCGATTCGCAGCTTCGAGTTCACGCGATCGCTCGGCCACTCGGCGCTCGAGCTCGGCCATCCGCCGCTCGCGCTCACGCGCCAATTGCCATTTGGTCACCAGCATATGTGCTAACTGGCGCACTTCGATCATCTCGAACGGTTTGCGCAAGATCAAGAGCTGGTCGGTGGTGCCAAAGCGGTGGAAAATTTCGTCCCACGTATAGTCGGAATGCGCCGTGCATAGGACCACCTGGATGCGTGGATCCACGCCCCAGACGCGAGTAAGGGTCTCCATACCATCCCAGCCAGGCGGCATGCGCATATCGAGGAAGGCGACGGAAAATGGCGTCTTCTTGCGCACCGATTGTTCGACTAATTTGAGCGCCTCTTGCCCTTGGTATGCGGACGCAATCTCGAAGCGCAGCTCGACAGGCTTGGGGGTGGCCGGCGCATCCCCCCCTAGCACGGCCGAACTCAAATCGGCGATGTGGGGGTCGTGATCGGGGTTGAGGACATCGCTAAAGTCTCGATGCACGGCCGCGTTATCATCGACGATCAGTACGCGTCCCACTGTGGGCGCAGCAGCGAATTCCAGCGATTCCTTACCACCATCGGGGCTACTCTGACGACGACTCTGCAACCCCTTGCCGGGAACCGTGGGCTCCTCAGCATTATCGATGCTCCCCGCACCGCCTTCCTGTGTGCCTGGGCCTATCATCGGGCCGTTCGCTGCTGGTTGCCTGTCATTCGATACTCGCGGAGGGGCCGCCGCCGCTCTTGGCCGGATCCTTGGGGTGGAAGGAGGACGATCCATTACGGATATTATAATACCCTAGGACGGACCGAAATGCTCGAATCGCGCAGGGGTAGCCCACGCACCGAATCGTGAATGCGACGATTGCTGGCTCAAAATCCGTGTCGACGTAGGGATACCGACGACACAAGCCCCACTGCCATAAAACAGGCGATGAGCGAAGAACCGCCATACGAGATGAATGGCAGGGTGACACCTACAACGGGTGCCATCCCCAAGACCATCGCGATATTGACCACGATGTGCCAAAACAACATGGCCGCGACACCGATGCAAATCGCACTACCCCAGCGGTCACGCGACATCAAGCCGACATTCACAATCCAAAATAACAGCAACAAAAATAGCAGAAGCAACCCCAGAGAACCGGCAAAGCCCCACTCTTCGGCCCATACGGAAAAGGGAAAGTCCGTCCAATGCTCGGGTAAAAAGTCGAATTGATTCTGCGTGCCCCCCATAAAGCCCTTGCCCGTAAGACGCCCCGAGCCCACCGCGAATATCGATTGCCGCGTATGCCATCCCGAGCCAGTGGGATCCGCAGAAGGGTCCAAGAATGCGAGCACGCGCGCCTTTTGATATGCGTGCATATTCTGCCAAAGCAGCGGAATCATGCCGATGCCGACCCCCGTGATGGCAAAGAACGGCCACACGCGGCGCATGGTCATAAAGCCCATTGATAACACGACGAGACCCACGAGCACCGAGCTGCCCAAATCCGGTTGACCGGCAATCAGCAGAATGGGCACCGCCAACACCGCCATGCGCAAAGCAATGCCATGCCACGGCAGAGGCGGTGATTCATTGTCGGGTTGCAGCAATTTCGCCATGACCAGGATCGCCGCCAACTTGACATATTCCGAGGGCTGTATGCGCAATGGGCCAAAGGCAATCCATCGGTGGGATCCTTTGGCGAGCGACAAATCGCCCAGCAATATCACAATGATAAGGGCCACGACCGTGGCCCCCAAGATGGGCCATGCAGCTCGCACCAACGTCCGATAGTCG
>JAAUYH010127789.1_pt1 | contig 31941 bp, 21 predicted proteins | sample 7278061 | NCBI WGS metagenome assembly JAAUYH01 (sample SAMN14350203, study PRJNA611818) | marine sediment metagenome | isolation source: surface marine sediment (0.6m) | place: French Polynesia: Moorea | collected 2018-08 | reverse complement strand
TACGATATATCGTAGTAAGCGGTTGCTGTAAATGATCGGTACAGTATCGCACAGTGATGGCACACCATTGCCTTGCCTTGTTGATTCATGGAGAAAAAGACGGAAAGCGAAAAATGAGATTGTTTATCATTTCCAATAAATTTAATGTTGCGTTGTTACGCGTCCAGTACAGCGCATCTCATCACATCTCACATAGCACAGCTGTATCATGCCTAGGTATGGTCACGCCATCGGCAACGGCGTGAGACGAGTGTGGCCGACGTGAGCATGGCGCTGGACACGGGGCGACAGGGGGCGGGCACGATGGCGGGCGGTTTGCGGCGCACGCTGTTCCACACGCTGGCGGAGGACAACTTCGCGGCGATCCTGGGGTTCGCGGACTACGCGGGGCGAGACGCGGTGAGCTCGCGCGCGTACCAGTCGCTGTTCCTTTCGGCGGGGAGCCCGTTCCGCCGCACGGCGACGCGCGCGTTCGCGGTGCTGCAGCTGCGGTGGCAGCAGCACTTCGCGTGCGACTTCGAGTTTGCAGGCGGGGCGGGCGCGCGGCGCATCGTGTTCGACACCTGCATCATGTACAAGACGGCGGCGCGCGTGCTGCGCGCCTACGGCCCGTTCATCACGGAGCTGCGCGTGTCGGGCTTCGACTTCTCGAACCTGGACCACTGGGAGCCCGCCGACGTGCGCGCCTTCCCCGCGCTCATCGCCGACTTGTGTCCGCTGCTCAGCACGGTCACGGTGCAGCACCAAAGCGAGGACTTCGCACGCCTGCTCATGGACGCGCTGCAAGGCCGCCTCAAGGCGATCAACATCGGCAGTAATTCCAGAATCCCCCTATCCTACATCAGCACCCGCTCGAACCTGCGCCACCTCCGTCTTGCGGGCCCGTACAACCAGGTTAGCTCGCTCGACGAGCTTTGGATTGCCATCGGCAGCTCACTTGAAACGCTCAACATCGGGTTCAAGCCGCCGAGCTGGGCCGCGTTCTGCACCAGCGTCAGCGAGCACTGTCGCAACCTGCGTACAATCCTGCTGAATCCCGGCGTCGTGGCCAATGCCCCCGAATCCCAGTACGCCGCGCTATTGCGCTCGTACGGCGATCAGCTCGTCAGCGCGTCGCCGCTGAATCTCAACGCGTTGAGTCTACTCCAAATCGCCCGCGAATGCCCCAACTTGCGTTGTAAGCTGAGCGTCGAGCCGTCCCAATTTTCCCGTGTCATGGCGCTCGCGGCGTGTGTGGAACATCTCGAAATCGATGTCGGGATGGACGTGTTGGATGTCGTGCTGTTCACGCGAGCCGTTGAAAAATGCACGCAAATGGTGGCATTCAAATTGGACTGTGGTCAGTCGCGTCTCAAGGGATTCGTGAATGGTCCAGCCGTCTTGCCGCCGTCAACATCACTACATCTCGAGCGCGTGGTGTTGAGAAGGCTAGCGCCCGCCGACTGCGACACGCTCTTCGCGAACTGCACGGCCTTGAAAGAGGTGTCGGTGTTCACGAAGCTGGAGCGCTTGCACCCCGACTTCTTCCGCAATCTGGTGAAGACCAATCCTGAGCTGCACACCATTTCGGTGGAGGCGGCGACATCCGGCCAAGTCGACACTGTCCCCATCGAATACGTGTTGGCGCGCATTGTGAATCAGTTGAAAGAGTCGAATAGCCTGCGTCGCTTTGAGGTGCATTGCACATGGGCGAAGTGGCGTGCGGAGTTTCGCAATCTGTTGATGCCCCTCCACAGGCTCAACACCAAGTGTGTGTTGCATTTGTGCAATCATCGGTACGAGGTGCACAATGGGCGTCTCGACTCGTTCCCAACGTCGATAGGACTGTGGGAAGGGAACGGATTGCAGTATTTGTGATTCCATTGATCTTGATTGCTGTGACTGTCGCTTGGGCAACGTATTCTTGCGACAGCTCAGGGCTGAGAGTTACTGAGAGCTTGTTTCTTGTGAATGTACCAGAGCTGAACCGCTCATAACGCATTTCTTGTGAATATACCAAAGTTGTCCAATTTGTCCATTTCTACGATATTTCGAGATGAAACGAAGAGGACCAAATCTCCTTGCGGTTGCGGTATAAACCCCGAGTTGTATTTCTCTGCAATGATTGCTCTACGTTACACGGTATAGGTGCATGGTTTCTACGAAATGAGCAATACTTGAAGTGGTGCTTCTTCCCCTGAGCGAGCGCACTTCAAAGTATTGCATCCCTAACAATGGATGATGCAGGGGATATTCGGATCTGGTGGCTCGAGGTAGAGAACTACCGTGATATATCGAGTGATCCTTCGATGATGTTGCGTCGTCGTCAAGAACAAGCCATTACCGTTCCATGAAGGGAGTCCATCGAAAAATCGTACACAGTTACTGTAAAAGAAAGAAAGTGTAGGCCAAGCGGAACGGGGATCGTACAGGTGTAGGCCAAGTAACTCTTAAATGTGAATGCGTGTGATCTCGTGATGAACTACCTGCTCGCACCACCTTCAGTGAGCAGCACAATGGCATGGTTTAGTGGTACAGTATTAGCTAGCTCCGTTAACTGTTGTTCTCTAATGAAATTTGAATAAGTTGAGTCAGCCATACTGGCTCGAGAAATGCACGACTCGCACAGGACCACGTGCAGTTGTTCTGCATATTAGCTGAAAGGCAAGTGTAGACTCGGGAGGAACCCGTTCACCTTCATTCGTATCTTGTCACCAACACGATGAAGGGGAACTGACCGGCTTCACCCCGCGCCCAGACGTCCCTTGCCGAGGTCAGGCTTCTTGCCCTGCACCTGTTGGCAGAGGCACATTTTCACGCGAAACAAGTAGGACAGGGTCCTCATGACAGGGCCGTCGAAATTTTCCGGCACGCAGTCACGAACGACATGCTCATCGTCGTGGAGGGTGTAAATGGTGACGGTTTTGGAGAAGGCGACGACCGGTCTGCGGCGGGCGGCCTTCTGATTGGCGTACTCGTGCGCGGCGCGGAGGCGATCAGCGAGGAGGACATCGTGCACAGAAATCTTGCTCGAGTTGCGGCGGGTGTTCGCACGGGTGACACGATCGATGCGGCGCGAGTTCATGGGGGAGGCCCCGAGCGGGCATGGCGTAGCGGGGAGTGAATTCAGAAGGGGGGACGATTCGGCGTCTGTAAGACGGCCCACCGATCACCCGCACGAGACGTAGCCCTAGCGTCCTGCCCGTTACCGCGCGATACATTACCCTTCAGCCACAATCTGCGGTGCTGGTTATTCCGCGGTGCTCCGCGACCGGGCCGCGCCCAAGCGAGGACGCGCTGGCTGAATTCTTCGCGTTGGAACTGCGAGCTCGACTTGGCACCACGCGCCGAGATCTAACAACAAACGCGGTTAAACTCGTGAAACACGCCGACAGAGGCACAAGAGAGCCGCGAAAGTACGAGAAATCCGCTACATTCACAATGTCTAACTATGTGCAAACATGCCTACAACTACACCCACGGTATCGCTGTTCCAACTACTCCTTACTGCCATTCGCCATCACCTCCCCGCCATGCCACCCCACCGTGCTCAGGATGTCGTGCGCCCCCTCGATCGCTTCTTCGATCTCGTCCCTCGTCACATCGTTCAAGAACCCGAACTTGCCAATCTCGCCCTTCACCACCGGCATCCTCAGCATGCCGTGCCGATGCTCGATCCCGTCCTGCACGCCCTGCCACATCGCATCCGCGTCGCACGCGGCATGCCACACCGGGATGCCCAGCCCCACCATGACGCGGGTAATCCGCACAGCCAAGTCTCGCGCGATCCAGCCTCTCTTCCACGCGACCACGACGCAGAAGAACCCGTCGATGTTGACGGCCTCGCCGTGCATGATGGGCGCGCGCATCTCGATGATCTTGCTGAACGTGTGGCCGTAGTCGACGCAGCGTTCGAGTTGGAACTCCCACAGATTGGGGCCCAGTTCCTCGAGCATGATCGCGATGGACAGCTCCACGATACGATCGGCCACGTCACCCTGGAACGCTCGCTGAACCACCGCCGCCCCATGCTGCTCCAACAGCTCGAACAACTCGGCGGACCGCACCAGCGCCAGTTTCATGATTTCCCCCATTCCGTTGAGCAGGTTGCGGCGGTCCTGCGTGGCCATGAATGACGTGTCTATGAGTGAGCAGATGGGTGCGTAAAACGAGCCCATCCTGTTTTTCAGCCCGCCCATCGACGGGTGGACCCAGTCCACGCCGCACTTCACGCCCACGCTCGCGTCCACTATCGCCAGCAGGGTGGTGGGCACGCGCACGTACGGTACCCCGCGCCGGTACATGCTCGCCGTGAAGCCGGCAATGTCCAGCACACAACCGCCACCAATCACAAACATGGGCTCGCGGCGCAGTAACCCAAACTCGCACAGCCCGTTGAATATCTTCTCCGCCGCGAAGTAGCGCTTGTTCTCCTCCTCGCCCTCCACCACCACGGTCGCCAGCCGCACTTGGTGATGCTCGAAATACGCGCGTATCCTGTCGCCGTACAGTCGCTCCACCGCGGCGTCGATCACACAGAAGCGTCGCCGTAGCCCGTGCGGCATGAAGCGCGTCGCCAGGGTGTCATTGGCGGTGTCGAGCAGCCCCGCGTGTATCTCGACGGTGTACTCGACGGGCAGTTCATAGTAGTTGGTCCAGGCCTTGCGCACGCCGTCGGGCAGGGACTGCTTGGCGTGCTCGAACACGTTGTTGGGTGCGGCGGGCAGGGGTAGATGACTAGACTTTTTCGCTGGTGCCATGTTGAAAACACGCGAGATGTGGGGCGAAAGTGGTACAGCCGCTCGCGATGGGGGAGCAGCGATCGTGTGTCATGGCGTGCGGTCGTAGGTGCAATCTTGAACTGAGGCACGAACTGCGAATGGGGGCGAAGCATGAGAACGGCATCGTAGAATTGTTGGGCACGCCACCAAGTGGCCGAGCGCGAAGCCACAAACGGGGCATACCCTAACCGATCGCAATCTGAGTTGAGATTCTACGGCACAGTACCTGACATTTCGGGGTGTATTTTTTCGATTTTTCTTGCCCAAGTGTGCGTTTCCAGTACCGGTACAGTACAGTACCAGTGAGGAGTAAACCTTTTGTAATCTCCGCGCGCGCTGTTTAAATGTTAGTTAGGTAAGGGACAGTCCGACCATGGAAAGTAACAATGAAACCGTGCTTTTGAGATGGTGCGCAATCCAAGCAAGGTAATAAGGTAGCAAGTTACAGTGGAGAGTGTAATAGGACGGAAGCGAAATTCAAATTCCCGCACAACATTCATTTTTTGCATATTTGATTAATTCATTTACCACCCACGGCCGCTGCGTCGTGGGCTGTACAGTACTCGTATACACATTTGCATTATCCTATCCATTCCCACGATTTTACTACCGTACTTGGTTTCGTCTTCCCAATCGTAGTGCACCATCCGCACAGAAGCATCGAATACCAGCTCGATTCCGTGCCACCGTATCAGGCGGAGAAAGAAGCCAACTTTCCTATTTGGCTGCAACACGCACAATCCTCGGGCGAGGGGGATCAGCATGGGCTAAGCGTAAGCGGCGGGATGGAGGCGTTTTCAAGACTCTCGGGATTCGCCGTTCTCATATTGGTGCGGTATTGCACAAGCACGCGTACGAATGCCGCGATTTCAACGACGAAATGCGCACACCTCGCCTGTCCATGCACGCCAAGAAATTGGGTACTGTAGTCAATGCACTGAATCATTGGATTCGTCCCACACCCGTAATCTCCGACGCGCGACACTACTGCACCGCACTGCACCAACTCGGTGGGAGGAGAGCAGTCGGTAGTGAGCAGTCGGTCAAGGGCGCACCTTCAACGCGACCGCGAAAGTTGAAGCAACGAGAATGGCTGCTCATTTCGATGGACGCGGATGGAGCGACGAGTAACGCCCGTTAGATTCGGCGCGCAACACGATCGCACAAGCTCGGGCACGGTTCCACACCGCGGCGCCTCGTCACGCGCACCCACGTGCGGCATGGGCAGGCCGTCGAAGAAAGAGAAGATCGTCGACGAAGACGCAAGCGGCGACTCGTCGTGCGATCGAGCCACACCGCCGAAGTGGTACGACTGCAATCCGGAAAATCGCGATCCCGCGCCGAGCGCAAGTATCAGGCGCGGCACGAGTGTAGTCGCACGACCGCGGCGAGGTGCAAACGAGCGCAGTGCGGCAACGGCGAGCGGCAACGCTCGTGGACTCGATAGGCTATGGGATATTTTCTCGCCTCACAGGAAGGTTCGCGAGATCGAGCGCGAAATTACTGCACTCGAGCGCGAGTTGCGCATCCGTCCAGATCGCAACGTGCGAGATCTCACGACGCGCCTCGAGGCGATACGCATGCAAGTGCAACGTCGCACCACCGCACCCGCAGCGCCACCACGCCCCATACACACGCCCTGGAACGGGCTAGTGGGCACGGATGCGAGGCAGTCTCGCGGGGTGGGAGAACGAATTCAAAAAACAGAGCGGCGCGCGAGTGGATAGGGCCGCTTCGAGGCGCGCGGCTAACATACGAGCAACGTTGCCGGCCATCGGACGGTAGCGGCGCCGCGAAAAATATACGCGGGGTATTTGATGCTGGATCGGCCACGTAATCGCGGCATGTGACGGATTGCGTGCAAACCCGCACGCGCCGCACAAAAGCGCGGTGCACGCAGCCCGGGGCGGTGCCCGACGCAGCGATGGGCTACCACCTCGGGCGGCAGACGCGCTCGAACACGCGGCACAACGCGACGCGCGCGAGCGTGCGCACCGTGCTGCTGGCCGACCAGGTGCGCGCGGCCAGCGAGGCCGCGAGCGAGGCCGCCGCCACGCCGCCGCGCCGCGTCGTGTCGTTCTGCAACTTTGTCACGATCTGGCACGTGAGCCGCGACGAGGACGACGAGGACGAGGACGAGGACGACCTGTTCGAGGACGACTTCGGCCGCGACTTCAAGTTCCCCATCAAGTGCACCAAGCCCGCCGCGCTAGCGCGCAACCCGCGCTGGCTCCTGCGCCTGCTGCACGGCAACACCATCGGCACCGCCACGTCTGTACTAACATCCGCACAACTCGAGCAACCCCCGCCCCAACAACAGCGGCCGCCCCAACCACCGCCCTCGCCCCCGCCCACGCCCAGCGACTGTTCATAGCGCGCGCCTACACTACCCCCCGTCGCGCGCCAACCTCGCAATCCGTCCTACCCCCATTTGTCGTTGATATTAGATCCTGTCGATAAACGTTTTCACTGGTGAACGCCCGTGATTGCGCGGACGCTCGCGTCCATCGCCATGCCGCCGAGCCCATAGTTACGCAACGCGCTACGCAGTTCATTTTCGCAATGCCACGCCGTCCATCATTCACGCGTAGGCGGACGAGCAGCTCCGCGATCTCCATACGTGGCACCGTCGCTACACGTACTACTGATCTATTCTGTCGGTTACTGCACCAATGAGATATATGCGCCCCATTTTTCTTGCTTCATTCCACCGACACGCCTACCACGCCAACGCTAGCACCACCACACAACGGTAGGTCGGTCAAGGTAGCGTACCAGCGGTGTCCCGTGCCGATCTCTCTATTTTATAGAGGTCTCTATTCCGTTCTACCCTGCGCACAATCGGCACATGAAAGCGGGGGCGCATGTCCCAGCTTGTAAAGTACAAAGTAAAGGCAACCCACCGGCATGTCTCGACCACCGTTCACGAGGGGCATAGATACAGTAACACCTCGATTAATACAAATGGGATGATGGGGACGCCAGCATTGAGTTCAAAACAACGGTCTGCGCTTCCACACCACTACCTTCGGCGGCCGGCATCCACGCGTTCTCGCTCGTCACTGGGCACCAAAAACCTGCGCAGCACCCTGACCACGATGCCCAACATCAGCAGTAGCGCGCGCACGACGAGTGCGGGGAGGAACACGCACATCGCGCGGACCTTCCCCGACACCGACGCCCTCCTGAACACGCCGGCCGCCCTGGGCAACTTATTTTCCCTCATGATTTGCCTGCGCAAAAAGCCGCCTCTTTTCGACAGCAGGAACTCATCCAACGGCTCCGCCACCCTGCGTCGCCGCCTCCTGCCCCCTACGCCCGCGTTCTCCGCCCTGCGCACCTCGCGCAGCATGCTGTCAAGCTTATCCCACTTGAATGTGCCGTCCGCGCCGCGCAGCACCTTCTCCAGCGCCGCGCGGTACGCCGAGCCCTCCTCGCCCGCCAGCACGATGCGCACGACGGCGGGGTACACGACGTTCACCATGCTGAACGACCTGTCGGCGTTGATCGCCAGCCCCTCCAACATCCCCAGACACCGTATCGCGTTCACGAAGTACTGGTTTAGGATGAACGGGAACTGCGCGCCCAGCACGACCATCTTCTCCGCTACGCCCACGAGCGTGAACACCTCGTCCTCGCCAAACTCCTTCGCCGCCGCCGCCGCAAACCGGTCCAGCTCGTCCTCCACGTCCTCGGTCCCGTACAGCGCCAGCGCCGTGCAAGCCTGCGCGAACAGCTCGTACTCGCGCTGCATGAGGTAGAACAGGACGAGCACGATGGCCTCCTGCACCGAGGGCGGGATCTCGCAGATCACGCCAAAGTCAATGAGCGCAATCTCGCCCCTGTCCGTGCACAGCAGGTTGCCGTTGTGCATGTCACAGTGCAGCAATCCCCTGCCCAGCAACTGGGTGAGCGCAAAGTGAATGCCGGTCTCCACCACACTCAACTCGCTCGCCCTCACCTCGCAATCCACGTCAATGAGTTTATGCCCATTCACAAATTCCGACACGAGCACCTTGCGCGAGGTGTACGCCTCGAACGGCCTCGGGATCACGACCAGCGGCATGCCCCCATACTCGCTCTCGAACTTGCGCATGTTGGCGGCCTCATTGCGATAATCCAATTCCTCGAACAGTCTCGCCGCATACTCATCCAACACGCCTTTCAGTTCCCGCCGCCACCCAAACACTCTCGCCCCTAAGCCTATCGCCGAGCGCAATATGTACACGTCCAGTGCGATGGACTCGGCCACCTCCGGGCGCTGCACCTTGACCGCCACATCCCTGCCGTCGATGACCCCTCGAAACACGAGGCCCAGCGACGCACCCGCGATGGGCTCCGTGTCGAACAAGTCGAAGATCGCCTTGGGCATGGCGCCAAGTTCATCGCGAATCAGGGCCAGCGCGTCGACGACGGGGAACGGATCGATGACACAGTCCTGCATGGCCTGCAGCTGGCGCGCGAGCTCGGCGCCCACGATGTCGGGGCGCATGGCGGCGGCCTGCGCCAGCTTGACGAACGCAGGGCCGAGTCGGGTGACGGCGGCACGCAGTGCGGCGGCGCGCTGCTCACGCCTGGCCGCGGCGCGGAGCGCGCGCGCGCCGGGCGTGAGGCCGCCGTCGTTCCACAGCTCGTCGGCCTTCTGGCGCACGTCGAGCGCGATGAGGCGCAGGGCCTCGGCGGACAGCTGCAGCAGGCGGCCCACGATGCGGTCGGGGCGCAGCCAGAAGTACTTCTCCACGGCGGCGGGGTCGTAGCGCTCGGGCAGCTTGATGCGCTGTGTCTCGCGGTCGGACACCGCGCGCCCGAACAGCGTGAACAGGCCTGCGCTGGCGAGGAACAGCGTGCGCACGCTGAGGATGCGCAGGTGCTCGGCGGGGGTCTTCCCGTCGCTCACCTCCCAGTCGGGGCGGAAGCGCTCCACGCCCTCCTCCTCCGCGTTGCCGAAGCGCCGCCGCTTCGCCGGCGCGGGGTCCGGCGCCACGCCCTCCAGCCGGTTCTCCATCACCTCGCGCCGCCAGTGCAGGCGCGGCGCGCCAGCCAGCGCGGCGTCATCTGCCGCCACGTCCGCACCCGCGCGCGTGCGCGGCAGCGCGACCGACACCGCCAGCGCGCCCAGCACGCGCAGCACCGCGCGCCGCGTCACCCCGCCCGGCCGCCCCGCGCTACATACCGTCCGCGCGTGCACGCGCCGCGGCGCCGATGGCGCACAGGGACAGAACGACACACGCGCGCTGTAGTGTCGTGGGCGGCGGCGTGTGGGCATCGTGGGGTGCCGTCATAGAACGTGCTTGTCGCGCAGGTAAGTCAGTGTCCCTACTGTAGCACGCAATTACGGGCGCTCGCGTCTGTCCGTGGTTCCACTCCATGTACCACGTAATGCACGGCACTCGGCGCGCACACGTGTAAATTTGATCCGGTCGTTGATCCCTCTGACCCAAATGAACGGCTTTCGTTTTGTGCCGCATTTCGATTTTCTCGACTTGTTGTTCGTCTGCGCGACTGTGGTGTGGAGGTAGAGGGTCCGGTACAGAGCAATGGATATCACATCAGACTTGCCGATCAACTACTGCACAGTGTGTGGTGAAGGGTAAGTTGCTCTCGCATAATTCAATACCTTCGTGGCACCGTTCACAGCAACATTGGGTACAGCGTTTTTTCCTGAGCGCCATCCCGTGGCGCGTATCAGATATGAGAGTTATCAACATGCGCAGCAGAATTGATCGCAGGGAGAGATTTGGAAGCGGGCAGCACCCTTACGTATCATGAAGGCGGTCTGCCTACAGATACCTGATCTTCATTCCCACGTTCTTCCCGCACGCTTGTACATTATTACGGTACAATTGAGTGTGAGGAAGGGGCGAGCCACGTGCTCGGTGAGTTCAAAACAGAGTCGGGTATTAAAACACGTTGGCCAGAGCAGCGACTATTCTTTACGCTAGAAGCAACCGGGCAATGCAGCGGTCAGAAATTAAGATACCGCTTCACAACTTTATCTGCCGTTTCTACAAAACAACTTTGGGACATGCAACACGGGAGCTAGTAGACCCACACAAAATATTACCACACCCTCCACCCCATAAGATCCTTCGGCGTCAATGACCTCGGTGCGGCGCCCGCAAACTCCGCGGGCGCATGAACCTACACCTCGCGTCGGCCTTACTTTTGCGCAACGAGTCGAACGCGGCCATACACGCTGATCTGTTGGGCGTTGCAAACTGCGATCCCACGAACACCACACGCACGAATGCACAGCTCATGAAATCACTGCAAAAATAGCTGTTGCCCTCACACGGCATCTGCGGCGCATTGGTGTGGAGTTTGCAGAACCAGCTGCCACAGCACGCCCAGCCCGGAACGTACTTTTCGTCGGGCACGACGTCAGGGATCGTGAGACGACTCTCGTAGCACAAGCGGGCGTAGTTGTGCCGTGTGCCGTCGGACCCGATGGCGTTGTATCCGAACCTGCCCTTCTTCAGCTCCGCCTGTAACGCCAGGTGCGGCGTCTCGCCCCAGCACGCGCAGTGGCACACAAATGTCGCGTGCACGTGTTTGTCGATGCAGTCGGCGCGCAGGGGGACTAGCCCGAGGCGCAGGAACCGGCCGGGGCCGTAGTTGTTACGCGTGTACTACATGGTAGCGCTCTCGCCGCGTTTGTTCAGGCGCGCTGGCTTGTTATGTGAATAGAACGGCACTGGGGCTAGTTCTTGCCGAAGAACACGTCGACGCTGCAGCGCATTTTCGTGACGTCCAGATTCCCCGTCTTCGCCAAGCGCCGCATATCGCACGCACTTGGGCATTTGCAAACGCCGCAGTCCGTACCCTTCGATACGCGACATGCCTCGCTCCACATACCTATCGGCTCGACAAGGTGGGAGTGTGCCTCAACGCTACTGCTGCAGCGTCGGATACTTCTATTCTAGGTTGTCATCTTGAACGCACTGACTGATCGAGACTAATTTTTTTCATGACGGATCAGTAGGAACTACCGGTACGCGCCAGTGTTGAAGACAGTAACAAAGCAGTGCCGCTGTTGTCCGCATTCAAATCTGCCCGTCTTACCGAGTGCTTTGGGAATTGTTTTTGACCGACAGTTCACGCTAGTACCGGTAGTAATTGAAGTTGTGCGCTTGAATGATGTGCACTGGGATCACTCGATTTGTTGAATACTCATTACCTCTACATCGTAACGATCTTTGGCTTTCAAGTCACCAATTTGACCTATCCGGTTTTCAGACAAAAGAACGATAAAGCCGTTGTGAAACACGGTTTTACGTTCGTACTTGGGATTTTGTTTGGTACTCCTTGCATTTCAAAACGATTGACCGGATTCACGGTTTTTTATGTTTCAAAACAATTGAGTGAGTAGGTATTTACGTTAATCTAGTTCGTCACGAAATCGTCTTTATGTTGCTTGTACAGTATAGCGCGCTGATGGGTATTGTAGATGCAATGTACGTTAGAAACCGCAATTCCAGCCAACTGGGAGTGCTGCTTCTTCAAATGTGGTACTTTGTCATAGTTTGGCCAAGTAGTTTCATATTCACTGATAACGCGAGGAGTTCGTTGGCAACAGCCAAACGTTGATCATCTGTCAATATCTTCTAAATATGGGGACCCTGCATAGGCAGTACAGAACAGAATTTGCCACAGAGTTGATGAAGAAGACACGCACTGTCGTCGTCTAGAAAGTCTAATTTTCAATGGCTGTTTTCTACACTCCATAGAGAACTCCACCGCTAATATTCCAAATACTCGATGGGAAAAGTTGTGAACAGTCCGTACATCAAGCATGAAAGCTGCAAATAAGAAGGCGATAATCTCGAGCAAAATGTGAATCCAGTCAAATGTTATGAAACGGAGGGAGTACCATTCACTGGGAAACTATCAGGACGTTAGATGGTGTTTGGGATCGTATTCGGGACGAGTGAGGAGAGCTAGGAACCGGTCGACAGCTCACTTGGGCTCACACTACTCTCAGTATAAAACACAAACTACAAGGAAGTCCGACCCTTTACTACAATACCTTCGCCTCATTCTTCAGTTTGTCAACCAGTTCCTCGACAGAGTCGACAACAATGCCAGGCTTCCTCGGCGGCGGGGCCGTGACTTCAAGAGTCTCGATATCCGATTCAAATACCGCTTCGTCAACGGCCACCGTCTCAATTTTCTTCTTCTTCGCCTTCATGACGTTGGCCAGCTTGGCGAACCTGGGCTCGTTCAATCTCAGGTCACACGTGACCACCGCCGGCAATCTCAGCCCCAGCGTCTCTAGTCCATCATCGACCTCACTGGTCACGATGACCTCGTCGCCCTCGATTTCGATATTGCTCGCATAACACGCCTGCGTAAACACGAGTTAGTGACTCGTCGACACACAACGAACTGATCGGATACATCCTGTAGAATCACACTACCCGAGGGCATGATCGGGGGTTTAGACCGACACAATTCATAAGACCGTCGTGATGGAGGTTGTCTATCGTCATCTCAGCAGAAATGAAGAAGCACTGCACTTACCTGTGGCCAACCAAGCATACCCGCCAGCATGCCACCCGTTTGGGCATGCTCACCGTCGATCGACACCTTGCCGAGGATCACCAGCCCCGCGTCTTCCTGCCGGGCCACGCTGGCCAGCACGCGCGCCACCGCGCGTGGGCGCACCACGGCTGGCGACGGCACGTGCACGACGCGGTCGGCGCCGACGGCCAGCGCGTGGCGCAGCACGTCCTTCGCGTCGGGCGCCACCGACACGCCTACCACCTCGTCCACGGCGCCGCGCTCCTTCAGCCCCACCGCCGCCTCCAGCGCGATCGCGCAGAACGGGTTCATCGAGTGCTTCACGCTGCTCGTGTCCACGCCGCTCCCGTCCGGCTTCACGCGCACCTTCACTGCATAGTCCACCGCACGTTTCACTCCCACCAACACACGGCGCGCCATGTTCCGACGTGCTCACATCGCCCGATGGGTAGTTGGATCAACGTCGATGGTATACCCGGTTCTGAGCGACGGCGAGGTTTTTGTAGCCCATAATCGTGTTTCCGTAATTCCGCGTTTCCGGTTCCTACTTTCCATATCTGTACGTGCCACACGCACCGCATGCTACAGAGCATACATCTCCGCGCAGCATCGCGGCCGGTAAGTCGAACCTCAATACCGTAAAACAAGTTACATGCACATGTACGCCTTCAACTTCTGCGCTGCGCTGCCACCGCCGGCAGCGGCGTGCACGGCGGCGACGGCAAGCTACTATTCGCACGCGCAGAGCACGGTGTCGCTGACGCGGGCGGTGCGGAGGCCGTGTCGGGCGTCGGCGGACCCGCCGTTCCGCACGAACAAGACGGGCACGACGGGGAAAGGCGAGGGAAGCACAAAGCGGGGAACGGGGGCGACAAAGACGGTGCTGGAGATGACGCGAGTGGTGGTGCTGGCGGGGGCGATCCTGGGGTGCATCTTCCTGATCGACGTGATCCTGGGTGCGGCGGCGGTGGCGCTGGCGTTCGTGTACGGACTGGGCGTGGTGCTGGGCGTGCGGAACGCGGCACAGTGGCCGAGGCGCTTCGCGTCGGGGCTGTCGCTGCAGGTTCGCAAGCTGTCGCTGCGCGTGCGCGGGTTGCGACGTCGGTTCAGGCGTAAATAGCGGGCACGCCTTTATTCTCGTTCTACACTACGCCTACATCACCGGCGACGGCGACGCGCCGAACATGCCGCCCAGCGGGCCCAGGAACCCGAACGCCCCGCCCGGCTGCACCGCGCCGAAGATCCCGCCGTCCCCGTTCTCCGTGTTGCCCGACAGCGCGGCCGCGCCCGCCTCCGCGCCCATGGAGAGGGTGTTGCTCCCCACCGCGCTCGCCGCCGTGTTCTCCAGCGCGATCGACGACCCCGCCACCGCGTCCGGCACGCGCGACGGCGTCGGGCTCGGCGTGGCCAAGCCCATCATGTTCTGGATCTGCCCCATCGGTGCATCGTGGCGGGTCACTTGCTCCGGGTACGTCCGCGCGCCCGGGTGCATCGGCTCCTCGTAGTTGGCCGTCTTGCTCTCGTCGCCGTACTGCGAGTCGGCATTGTTCGACTCGGTGTACTTGGAATCGGCGTTGTTGGACTTGTCGGACTTGGGCTTCGGAGGGTACTTGTTGGGCATGTCAGCACTCGTGCAAGGCGTGGGGACGGGAGTGGGTGCTGTGGTCTTGTCAGGGCAGGGCGTCTCCAAGCTTGCACTCGGGACGGCGAAGGCCTGGGCGAAGAGCAGAGCAGCGATGAAGATGTGGAAGATAGAAGTCATTGTGTTGTTGTGGGATGGATGAGTGTGAATGATGGGATGGGCATCGGTGGCGGCGCCTGTTTTATGTTGGTTTTCGGCGACGGCTCGCGGCGGAGGGTCGCAGTCATGTTTATTCGAAGGTGCCGCGTGCGGAGGAGACGGCGGATGGACTCGTCTGTTTCTCTGATTGTTTTGCTGTTCGTGGAATGAACTGGGTAAAGCGAATAACATGTGAGATGGTGTGCTTATTGTGCTTTATTCGTGTTCCATGTTCGGCACATCGGCAACATATTGCACCGTACCTTGTCGATTAAATTTCGCAAATCGAAGCTGTGTTCAGTTCGAAAGTTGAGGAACGTCAGATGGAGTGATTGTTTTTTTGCGTAGCATGTTTCATGTTCGTTCCATCGGCAATGTAATTTCGTGTATCTCGTCGATTTTGTTACCAATTTGAGATAGTGTTGAGGTTTAAGGCCGAGTAACATGAGGTGGTGCGGTTTGTGATTTTCATTCGTACAGTATCGCATTTTGATCCATCAGCAATGCATCTGTACCTTTTCGATTACATTTCGCAAATTGAGATTGTGTTGAGTTTGAAAGCCAATTAACCGTCGTGAATTCTTCTGAAAGCGTTTCCTGTGCGGTGCGATGCAATGCGCCAAGCCGAGAACAATACGAGAAGTTTGAAACAACAAAGTTAAAGTTTAAGTCAGAGCTATCAGACTAGTGAGTACGAGGTGAGCAGCGCCCATGCACGAGGCGGCTGCCGGGTGAGGGCGCTTACGACGAGGGGGTGGCGAAGGGGAACATGCCGGCGAGCGGGCCGAGGAAGCCGACGGCGCCGCCGGGCTGCACGGCGCCCATGATGGCGTGCGTGTCCTGCTCGGTGTTGCCGGAGATCGCGGCTGAGTCTTCCTCGGCGGCCATGGTGAGGGTGTTGTTACCGATGGCGGCGGCGTCAGTGTTTTCGAGGGAGACGGCAGAGCCGGGTGGGGGCATGGGGGTGCTCGCGGGCGCGCTGGTGGACGCCGGCGCCCACTGCCCGTTGTTGCCGCCGTTCTGGCCGTTGTTGTTGAACCCTTGGTTGCCGTGGTTGTTGAAGCCGTTGCCGTGGTGGTGGTGGCCGTGGTCGTGGAAGCCGTTGTTGTTCGTGGTGCCCGTCGGCGCGAAGGTGTCGCGGCGCTGCGAGCTGGGGTAGCTGCGCGCGCCCTTGTGCATCTGGTACGGGCACGGCGTGCCGTCAGCGCCGTAGCCGGTCGGCGCGCTGGTGGCGGCGGCGGCGGCGAGGAGGGCGAACGCGATGATGGTGGAGAAAGTGTTCATTGTGGTGGTGGTGGTTGTGTGTGGATGAATTGTGTGTGAATTGGTGATGTGTGAGCTGATGATGACTTTTGGCACTCCGCGCGCGGCGTTAAGTACCCTTCGATTCGTCGCACGGTACGGCCATCTGCGGCGCCTCCTGTCGTATGTTCGGTGAGCGCCTTCGTGGGGAGTCGCCCGCGTCGTGGCCCGCGTGTTGTCGCTGTTGTCGGTGGCATCTCGGCGTGGAGGCGATGGCTGATCGTGTTTCGTTGACAGGGTGTACTGGGCGGCCGTAAGGTGAGAGGGATTTGTGCAAGAGGAGGTTCGATTGTGAATGAATTTCGAGTATCAGGCAAATCGATGACTCATTCGAGTACTCATCCATCTTCGTAGCACTGAATTGTTGAATCAGGCCGACAAGAACGAAACCGAATGTCCAAGAATTTACAAGTCGAAAAAGCGACATAGTACCACTACACTACACCACCGAAGTGCACGACCTCACGCACGTTACATTTCTTCGCTTCCACCACGGAGACTCGCGCATAGAACGACGCCTCGTCGTCCTGCAACCACTTGTCTGCGCGCAGCATCGCGTCGCCCTCGTCGTTCGCACCCCGCAAACGCGGCAGACAGGCGTGCCTCCTTGTAGCGCGCACCAACTGCGCCCAAGAAAATTGCGCCACCACTATCGTCGCGTACTCGCCCGACCGGCGCACCCTCGCCACGCATAAACGAAGGGTACCGTGCATGAGGTCGCCCAACGCCACCGACACCGGTTCGAATCCGCTCTTATCGCCGTCCACTCGCGCTAGTGGGATCCATCGGCCGCGTGGCGCATCGCGCAGCAGCGTATACTGCAGTCGTGACTCCTCTAGTTGGTTCAACACTTCTACGGTCACCTTTGCCGTTCGGAATCTCGGCGGGGTTACGCAGGGGATCGCCGCTATCGACACCATGCCGTTGCGACCCACTGGGACGTCGGTGGGGAGGGTGCCGAATTCGGGGTGTCGCAGTTCGACGTCTATGGCTTGATGCCATAGTACGTCTGATAACCGGCATTCCGCGGTGCCCACCAGGCGTTGGCGTTTGTCCCATACCCCGATTCGCACCCACGATGAACGTGCAAGCGCCTGACTGTTGTTCATGCTGAATGTGGGCAGTTTGCCGCGGATTATAAACGTGGGACTGGATGTGCGATGGACCTGCTCGGTTTGCCATGCTATACCGAGATTACCGGTGTCTATCGTTGTGTGGTACGAAACACGTCGGCCCGATGGGAGATGGGCGCATGATAACGATAATTCGATGTGTGAGCATGTGCGGTACACTTCTGGCACTTCACCGTGGTCCCGGTCGCGTTGATAACCGAATTTCTTGTCGGTGGCGTAGTACGACACTTGTGAGCGGCTCAGAGCGTCGTCTAGTGGCGCTTCGAGTGGTGACGCGCCGGGTGGGGTGGGATCGTGACTCGGTGGGGCGGTTTCTTTCGCAGACTTCGTATTTCGCATGTTTGATGTTGTAGCACCACCGTTGTGCAGTAGCACAGGTCGCATTGCTCGTGACGACATTGTGAGACTGGCGCAACTCTCACTCCCGTAGTCGTTCCCATCTCCCACCCGTATCATCTCGGGTCAAGTGTGGTCGGTAACGATGCGGTGTTGGTGGACGGCATGCACGTTGCGCATTATGCTGGTTAGCCTACCTTTTCAGAAGTCGCCACGAATACATTTCGCTGCTGACAACAAAAAATGAGAATTTCAGCAAGAGGTGTGAAGTCCGTGTTGGTCGTGCCGTGGGCATCATCGCTATGAAATCATTTTGACTGAATGCCCTACCAGAGTAGTCTACAGAAAGTGCTCGATCTTTCTCGATCGATGTTCAAGTTTGATTTCTAATTGGCATGCTTCATTTCGCTATCACCGAGTGTCCAGAAAGCATACACGTCGAATAGTGAGTGATCTTAGCATGTTTCTAGTGTTACGCAGTTGATCGAGGTATTGTACAGTACAGAGGAATCGAAACATCGTGCGTCTTTGATCGAGCTGCGAATATTGCAGGAAAGTGATCCACTGTCTGTGAAGGAACTGTGTTCAAATGAACTTCCTTGTCTGATGTCACCATTCCATAACTTTCGTGCGAGATGAAATTGTATTCATAATCTGAGCGCCAAGGATAAGAAAAGGCCCCTTTGTGAGCGAAAACCAACCAAAAATACCCTCCGGTCAAGGCCGGAAGATGAATCGTTTAAACATGTATTTATATGCAATCGAGATGCTGCTCGTGTTACAGCTATTGTTCCGTTTCGCATAAGATTGATTGTCTTAGTGCCAATATCGAAACTAATAATTCATGCCTTAGTGAAGGTCTCTTTAAATCGTGGTAATAGAATACAATTTAAGTAGGACACTGGGCTTTATATCTTAGACGGCTGCAACCCTCTGCATCTCACATTGTGGGTCGAAAAGAACCACTAGACGCATTTCAACGTTCTCATAGAACAAAGGATTAAATAGCGACTTGTCCGGTCAGAAATAGTTGCGACACTGTACTATCGAAGAACGATTACGCCCATTTTACTTTCAGTGTTTATTCTACTGTACATACTTGTAATCAGTCGCCCAGCATCAGTTGCTGCTAAGTGGTGGATAGACATTGGGACTCCAAATTTACCAGAATTGAGGGACTAGAGATCTATTCAGTTTCAAAATGAAAGCAGTTGTAGGAATATCCTCACTTCATTATGCCGTTCATCTTATTCCTCACATTGACCTGCTCATTCAATGAATGGTTTATCCGAAACACTACACTCCTTAATCAGAAACACGACCTGGCTTAGTGTGACAATAAGACAGACTCAACTTTGATCAACGGCAACTTTTAGGAAGCGGCGGAAGGGAATTCGTGTGCGGGTCTCGCCGGGCCAGCTTGGCTCGCCGAGTAGAAGCATTCGCCCTTGGCTGACACGTCCAACTCGAAAATGTTTTCTGGGCAACCATAAGAACCCGTATTTTGAAATGCACACGCGTCCAACGCGACGAAAGGAGCGCCGAGTGTATCAAAGCCAGACTGTAAACGTTCGATTTGTACGTCCAGCGGGTGGCTGTACGAAGTGATACGAGTGAGAAGGTATCGGACACCGGCTGAGGATAATATGTATGCAGCGGTGCCCCACGACGGCTCTGCGAAGGTTAGAGTAGGCGCGCTCTCGTGCCACGCGGGAGGTGCATACTTGCCGATACTCGTGGCGTACGCTCGTAGGTAAATGTAATGCCACGGCTGGTTTCGGGCTTTTGCGCCCGCATCGGCAGCGGCGAGCAGGTGAGGCAGCTGCGCGGAAAGTTCTTTTGTGGGTGTCACGTCGTCCTCGAGTATCAACACACGCTTCGCGTTGCGCTTGAAGGCGTCGCGCCATGCGCGTATATGCGATGTGGTGCAGGCGACTTGACCAGCTGTGACAAAGGCGTTCGGTGGGAGATTTGTCACTGGCAACGGTGGATGTTGAAGAGAAATGGAGTCAAACTCTGTGGCGTGCACTCGGGTGAGAGATAAGCCGTTCTCCTCCGCCCACGCGTGCGAGAATGCCCAGCGACTAGCGCATCTGGCCAGACCGATTACATAGGCGGCGTCGAAGTGCTTGCCTAGTTCTTGGCAGTGTGAGAGATGAGATGCGACGAATATGAACAGAACGAGGTATAGATGCCGATGCATCGTTGACTGACGGCGTGGGATGATGCGTCAATAATCCATTAATTTCTGGCTGAATTCATGGAATACTGGACAAGTTGTCTTGTTTCCAAGCTAACTTGACTGTTCTGAGCATCTTTCGAATTTAGAACTTTTATTATTTTATTTTATGATATTTCTTCAATTTTAGAATAAATATGATTCAATTCAAAGAAATAGTTATATATTTGGATTTAAAAAAAGCTGTACTAGAACAATTTCTCCATTTCTTCAATTCTTTCTAGCTAAAAACAAGTACTGTTTAGATAAACAGACGGTCAGCAAACACAACCGAGAAACGTGTCCTCGCGGTTAGGTCCAACCTATTCTTGTCGCTGACCGACTGTACGGCGCGAACGATGGGACGTCCGAAATTCGGAGCCGGGCGGCGGCCGAACAGTTGTTCCCCCCGTTCCCCGCTCACCTTCCGCCGCAGCGCACGGGATCTGCCAGCTCACTCAGCACAGAGTTCGGCCCGCGCTCTGGCACGAGCCCCTAGCGCACGACTGGCACGTTTCATCGCATCACCGAGTAGAGCTTTGGCCTGGGGCCCGATCCGACGCGCCACGCGCGCGCGATATAAATCATGTTTCGCACGCTCGCTAAACCATCACAACAACAAAACACTCCCATCCGCCCACGACTCCATCCGCCACTTCATCATCACTTCAATAATATGTCTCTTCTTCGTGTTTTCGCCATGGCTCTCATTGCCGCCTACGGCTCACTCACACTCGCTATGCCAACAAGCACCAAAATGTATTACGCTCCCGCTACAGCTCCACCGCGCCCTACTATTTCCGGCGTTGATGGACCTCCGCGTAAGCCTAATCCGATGACTGGTAGTGGCACGACCAATTACAAGCAATACTCGAAGCCTTGCAAACCTCATAATAATCAGATGACCTCTTCTAGTGGTGGCGCCGGTAATTACCCCATGGGTGGTAACAAATATCGGCCGAATGGAAATGCTGCCGCCGCTCCCAAGCCTCAGACTGCTTCTAACGGTGGTGGCAACGGTGCTTGGGCGCCTGCACCCGCACCTGCATGGGCACCCGCTCCTGCGCCGGCCTGGGCGCCCGCCCCGGCACCTGCTCCGGGGCCTATGGCTCAGCCCGCCCCTGGCACTGGTGCTGCGCCGGTTGCCCAGCCCGCTCCCGCACCGATCGCACAGCCCGCACAGCAACCGATCGCCGCTTCCCCCTCCCCCACACCCTCCCCGTCCCCGGCGCCGTCAGTGGCGCCGCCTGCCGGCTCCTCCATCGATCTCGGCGACACCGAGGCCTCTGCCACCGGCAACAACACGCTGTCGGTGGGCGCCGAGGAAGACAAGGCCGCCGCCGCCGGCAACGCCATCGATGGCAACTCCATCATTCTCGCAGCACAACCTGGCGCCGCGCTTGGCTTCACTGGGCCCCTCGGCGGACTTGCTGGCCTCAACGCTGTCGCTACTAGAACTCCCGAGTTTTAAACTTGCTGTTGATACGCATCGCCATCGTTGTACAGTACACTAGCGACTCTTGAGCAATAAACTGTTTTCTGTTTTTACCTGGGTTTCCATGAGCTGGAACTAGACGGATTTTCTGGTCTCTACCTTACTTTCCGTGTTGCTGGAAACATCCACTACCCAAGCTTTCTGCTCTCGTCATGGATCTAGTTTTCATCCGTGGCATGTAGTGCACAAGTTAAGATTTTGGCAGCCCACGGTCGGCTCATTTCTTTGGGGATCACATTGTCTGCTGTCAAAACTGATTCACCAGCTAGATGTTCCAGAACGCTTTGGCGAGTGGACTAATTGTTCTATCGTAGAAAGGCACAGGATTCCTTCATTTGTTGATGAACAAGAGCTGTTTCAGTTACGTTCACAAGTTCTTCTTTAATGGAAATGCATTGGGTACCGCAAAATGAAGTAAATAACTGTACTCCGTACTCAAGATGTTGATCCATCAGTCAGCGTCCCACCTTCAAGAACTGATCCATTTCAGAGTATTTATTCAGTGCGCGTATCTGCATAATAAATCAGCATCGGCATGTGGTGGATTCAGTCGGTTTCCCTATTGGTCGATAACCTCGGATTTATCCCGACGGCGAGCTTGGCTACAAACGTAATCACAGGGTGTTTGCGGTGCGATGGTGAGCGAAGTTAAGGGGAAGCCGACGGATGAGGCGAGCGGCGTGAAGCGGGGTGCGAAGGAGGACGGCGCGGCGCCTGGCCCGGTGGCGAAGCGGAAGCGGTACGAGTCGAAGCCGGAGCGTTCGGTGCGGAGCGAGGAGCGGCGCGAGCTGATGACAAAGGCGAAGTCGGTGTGGGAGGTGCTGCGGCCGAAAGCGACGGGCAAGGAGAAGAGCCAGAAACTGGTGGGGGAACTGCTGGACATGCTGCGCGGACGCATAGTGGAATTCGTGTTCCGGCACGACGGCTCGCGCATCGTGCAATGGATGCTGGCGGAGGGCAAGGCGGAGCAGGTGAATGTGGTGATGCAGGAGCTGGAGAAGGCGTCGGAGAAGACCGGGGCGCCCGGGGAAGCGCCCCTGTTCGTGCGCCTGGCCAACGACCGCTATGGCAAGCACCTCGCCGTGAAGCTGCTGCGCAAGGCCGACAAGGCGCGGCGCGCGCAAATGTACGACAAGTACCTGCGTGGGAACGTCGCCGCGCTCATGAAGAACGCGAGTGGCGCGGACACGCTCGACATCGCGTTCCAGACCGTGGTGAGCAACGCGCAGCGCAGCCGGCTCGTGGTGGAGCTCCTGTTCGCGCGCGAGAAGAAGCTGTGGGCGACGATACTGGCAAAGCGCGCGAAGGACGAGGACGCCAAGGCGCCCATGCGCTTCCAGGAGTGCTGCGAGTCGCTGGGCGACGAGTTCAAGACAACGATTTTGGAAAGCGCGGCGGCGACCCTCAACTCTCTGATCGACAAGGACAACATGCTCCGAATGAACATCGTCCACTGCGCGCTGAAGGAGTACTTGACTCTGGTGATGGCTGAGTGCGAGGCGTCCAAGTCGTGGGAGATTGCCGGGCTGCTCGCGCCATCGCTTGTGCACCTCACGCACACGCGCGCGGGCGCGCAGGTCGCGGTGACGTGCGTAAAAATCCTCGACGCGAAGCACAGGAAGAAGGCGGTGCGCTCGTTGAAGGGCCATGTAAGGAAGATTGCCGAAGATGAGTTTGGGAATTTGGTGCTGGTGGCATTTCTGGAGTGGGTGGATGACACCAAGTTGGTGGGCAGTATTATTTTCACGGAGTTGCTGTCGAAGTCCAAGTTGGCAGTGGAACTTGCGGGCGTGGATGATGAAGGTGGAGAGAAAAAAGCGAAGAAAAAGAAGGCGGAGCCCGACCAAGTCGATGTGGAGTACTTGGTGACATTATGCAAGCATAAGCACGCGCGTATGGTGTTGTTACATTTGCTGGCGCATCGACAAACACGATACTTCAATCCCGACCGATTTCGGTATGTGTGGGAAGAGTTGGATGTCGAGAAGTTTGGGAAAATGTCCAAGAAGGCGATGGACGTTCGAAGAGAGGAGCTGCTGGCGAAGGTGAGGGATGCACTCAAGGCGTTGGTCCTGAAGCACATCGACGACTTGCTCTGTAACACTTTTGCGGCGCCGGTGGCAATTGGTATGGTGAAGGATAAGGAGTTCACCGATGCGATGGCGAAGGCGGTGAGCGAGATGATGAGCGATGATGGTCGACGCTCCGCCGTGATGGAGAGCATGTGCGGAAGAAAAACTTTGGGCACGCTATTTAAGATTGGTGGCACGCAGTTTGCGGATAGTGTCGTGGAACAGTGTGGCGCGGGTATCGCGGTGTCGCTCGCGACGCATGAGAGCGGTGCCGAGTGTGTGCTGCACCTGCTCTTGGGCACGGAGAAGACGGAGGCGGCGAAGGCGGTGACGGAGGCGGAGAAAACAATTTGTGAGATCGCGGGTGACGACACGAGGAAGCAAAAATTTGCGAAGCAGCTTGTTGAGCGAGCACGGAACTTGACATCGTTCGATAGTGTAGTAGGTACGTTGTAAAATGTAAATGGTAGAAGCCAACGAGTTGAAACTGTTATTGCGAGCGAACAATGTTGAAATGGTGGAAAGCATAATCTCATGTTGATGAACCTTGATGAGCTCGCGAAACAGTTTATTGAGAAGCAACTCCATGCTAAGGTCGAAGTCCACGAGATTTCATGTACATTACTGATAAAGTGTTCAGCTACGCCCTCATGAAGTGTTCGGGTTTTGGCTTTGGAGGACCTACTGCAGCGAGATGAGTGTGATTCCTGGTGGGTCATCGTAATAATGAACTGTACAGGTTCTGGCAGTAGGTTCTTGCCAGCTACTGGTAGTTAGACCTTTTATGTTTGCCATCGGAACAAAACTCATCAGACTGGCGTGTCAGATGCGGCCATCTCCACCGAGTCTGATGGTTCTCGAACAACGCCGTAATTGGGTTTGTTTCGTTCTGAAGAACAACAGTAATTGTAGAATAGATGAAGAGGCGCACCGAGCGCGGCAACAGCGAACAGAACGCCCACGACAAGCGATGCGTAAAAGGAAAGATTATCAGGTGACAATCCGTGCACCGAGATGGTGATGAGCGCGACGGAAGAGAGTGCGGCAAACAATCCGGCGAACACCACGCAATGCGGCGGTAGCCCGCGCTGCTGCACCGCGACGTCGACGTCCCAGAACCCACGCTCGATCCCATACAGGCCGTAGCAGGAGGCGAAGAAGCCGCACACGAGGCAGAGTGTCGTGCGCCACGAGGCGAAGCGAAGGCTGAGCACGCTGTCGGCGGGCCTGGTCGGGGCGTAGTAGCAGGGCGTGGTGTCGTGGACGGAGAGTCCGTCGCACAGGGCTCTGCCGCCGTAGCGGAACAGAATGGTCGAGCGGTTGCCGGTGTAGGTGCGGTGGGCCACGGTGTAGTTGTAGCGCACGCTGCATTGGAAGGTGACGACCGTCACCGGCGGGTCCGTGCTGGTGATGCGGTCGTCACGCGTGAGATGCACGAATGTCATGGTGGCATTCGTTCGCACCCAGTCGCGTGTGCTCCAGTACAGATTCACGTCGAGCGTGGCTTGGTACACCAGGCCGCCCGTGGCGACGGCAAATATCAGGAACAAAAGCACATCGGACAGTCGCCGCGTTCCCCGGCTGGCATCACCGTCTGCCATGGGTGGGCTGTTGGTCACATGACGTAATGGTAATTTTAAATACCCGTTTCATAGCGCCTTGTTTTCACTCCTTGTCCCCAATTTCTGACTTCATCAGGTTGAAGATGTACGAGTTCTTGCTAACGAACCGAGGCAAAATCGCGGTTGTGATGCCTTTGCCAAGTTATCAAGGATAGCGACCTAAATAGCTAGGGAGGATTACCTACAAATCGTCATCATCGACCATTTCACACACAGTTTCAATGTTGAGTTAGGTCTTACCAGACATCTGCGGCGACGTTTGATGCTTCGCTGTAGCGAAATTGTTTTTGATGCATCTTATTCTTCGCTCGACAATGCAGCCGACACACTCGCGAAGTAAATTATAAGACTTTTCGCTTGCGGAGTTCCGAAAACGAAAAACTGTACTTCGTCTCCTGTACCGTGGACCCTCTAATGAGTTTTGCTCTGTATGGCCATACAGTATTGCACCAGAATTTCTTGTATGGTGGCGTGGAAAACCCTCACAATCTCTCGGTCGAAAGTCTGCGGTGCTCAAATGATCAGAATTCCGTTCATTGCATGCCGACCAGGTAAAATTTCGTTCTGACGATGGTGGCTCTGACGGATGTGCAAATTCGGGAACTTAACGGGGACGATGCCACTGAGAAATCGGCCATCGTTACGCTCGTGAATCGCTGTTACCGCGGCGGCGGCAACTGGACGACTGAGAAGGGCATCGTGGGCGGGCCACGAATCACACCGCAACGTCTCGATGAGTGCCTGTGCGAGCCGGAAATGACCGTGCTTGTGGCGCTGCTCGACGGGCGCATCATCGGCTGCATAAAGACGGGCGTGACCGACGCCACCGTGGTGGGCGCCCTCGACGAGCCCGCAGGCTACTTCGGCATGTTCGCCGTGCATCCCGACTGCAGCGGGCGCGGCATCGGCAACATGTTGCTATCCGCCGCCGAGTCGCACTGCAAGAATTCGGGGATGTCGGTCATGATGGCGGACGTGCTGCACGTCAGGAAGGACATCATCGCGTATTACAATCGGAAAGGTTACGAACTCGTTCCCAACATGAGCAGGCCCGCGCAGCAAGTTCTAAAGGGCGCGGGTGAGGAAATTCTGCTCGATATGGAGGTCAATTTCCTTATCCTTCGCAAACCACTCGTGTAGCATCACAAGATAGGACCAGTTCAATATTAAACCAAGTTGTTTATTATAGTAACCCTTAGTGTTCAGTTGCACCCATCTCAACAATCCGCAGCTATTTATTCGACGACCGAAGTCGCCTGCCCCTCCGCCTCGACCTCCTCCTTCACCGCGTTGGGCACCGCCTTGAACGCGATGCGTTCGTTCTCGATGACCACACGAATGAGGTCCCCATCCTTGAACTCGCCCTTCAGAATCCCCTTCGAAATCGGGTTTTCCAGCATTCGCTGCACCGCCCTTCTCAGCGGCCGCGCGCCGTACACCGGGTCGTATCCCATGCTAGCCACCATGTCCATCGCCTCCGCCTCTGCCTCCAACCGCATATTCTTCTCTGCCAACCGCTTATTCACGTCTCGCAACTGTAGCATTGCAATCGAGCGCAGGTGTTCCCTGCCCAGAGACTCGAAGATGATTGTTTCATCTAGTCGATTCAGGAATTCGGGTCTGAATTGACGCCGCATAGCCTCCATTACTCGCGCTCGCATGATTTCCCGCTTCGACGGGTCTCCCGCCACGTCGAGAATGTCGCTGCTACCGATGTTGCTCGTGAAGATCACCACCGTGTTGGTGAAGTCAACCGTTCGACCCTGTCCGTCCGTTAATCGGCCGTCATCGAGTACTTGTAGTAGCACATTGTTCACATCTGGATGAGCTTTCTCGACTTCGTCAAACAGTACCACACTGAACGGTCGTCTACGGACCACTTCGCTCAGTTGACCTCCCTGGTCATAGCCCACATATCCTGGCGGTGCACCAATCAGTCGCGATACACTGTGCTTCTCCATGTATTCGCTCATGTCGATTCGCACAAGCGCTTGTTCCGAGTCGAACAGCTGGTCCGCGAGCGCCTTGCACAGCTCTGTTTTGCCCACGCCGGTGGGTCCTAAGAACGCGAGCGAAGCGATGGGGCGGTTCGGATTCGACAACCCAGCACGGGAGCGTTGTATCGCTTCTGCGACAGCTGCCACCGCATCGGACTGACCAATGACACGCTTCGCAAGGTCCTTGTCCAAATTCAACAGCTTGTCGCGCTCCGAACTCAGCAGTTTCGATACAGGGATCCTGGTCCACGCCGACACCACCTTGGCAATGTCATCTTCCGTCACCTTGTCCCGCAGTAGCGAGGTATCGTCACTCGACTTTCCGACAGCCTCCTCAGCTTCAACGAGTTTCTTCTGCAGCTCGGGAAGTGTGGCGTACTTCAGCTTGGCCGCCCTGTCCAAGTCGTACGACTGTTCGGCTTGCTCGATTTCGCGGCTCACCTTGTCAATCTCCTCTTTCAGCTGGCGAATCTTGTCCAACGTGCCACGCTCCCCTTCCCACTGCTCCTCCAACAAACGCTGCTCCTCTTTCACCGCCGCAATGTCTCGGTCGAGCCGCGCCTTCCTGGCTTTTGCCGCCGCATCCGTGTCATTCTTCAAACTCAACTTCTCCATCTCCATCTGAATCACTTTGCGGTCCAACCTGTCCAACTCGGCCGGCTTCGAAGTAATCTGCATTTTCAAGGCTGCCATGGCCTCGTCCACCGTGTCGATGGCTTTGTCGGGTAAGAAGCGGTCGGAAATGTACCGGTTCGACAGTGTGGCCGCGGAAACTAGCGCCGAGTCTGTGATTCGTACGCCGTGGTGCAGCTCGTACCGTTCCTTCAGTCCACGAAGAATTGAGATTGTGTCGGTAACGTTCGGCTGGTCAACCATCACTTGCTGGAAACGTCGCTCCAATGCAGCATCCTTCTCGATGTACGAGCGATATTCGTCTAGTGTTGTAGCTCCGATACATCGCAATTCTCCTCGTGCAAGCATAGGTTTGAGCAGATTACCCGCATCCATCGCGCCATCTGTTTTCCCAGCACCTACGACAGTATGAATTTCGTCAATGAACAGCACCACGCCGGGGTCTGCATCTTTCACGTCCTTCAACACGGCCTTCAGACGTTCCTCGAATTCACCACGGAACTTGGCACCCGCGATGAGTGCCCCCATGTCAAGAGAGATCAGGCGACGGCCCTCCAGTGACTGCGGGATATCACCGGAAACCATACGCTGTGCGAGACCTTCGGCGACAGCCGTTTTCCCCACGCCCGGTTCGCCGAGCAGTACGGGATTGTTTTTCTGCCGCCGAGATAGAATTTGAATCGTGCGACGAATCTCCTCATCACGTCCGATAACGGGGTCGAGCTCGCCATTCCGCGCGGCCTCGGTGAGATCACGACCATACTTTTCCAATGCTTCGTACGTGTCTTCCGCGCCTTGGGTGGTGACTTTCTTGTTCCCTCGGACCGATTTCACCGCGTCCAGTACAGCTTCTGCGGACGGAATTCCGGGGCCGTTCAGTAGCCCACGTTGCAGTCGACCACTCCTGAAACACGCAACTAGTAAGTGCTCCAGTGCAACGTAGCTGTCACCAAACTCTTTCTGAACTTTGCGTGCCTCTTCTAACGCTTCCTGCAAGCTTCTCCCCATTATCACCTGACCCGACGTGTTCCCGCTGATGACACGCGGCTGACGCGCTAGGAAGCCGTCCGTTGCTTCGCGTATCCTAGATGTGCTGCCGATGCGGTCGATGATTCGTCTTACAAAGTCATCCTCGAGAAGCGATTTCAGCAGAATTTCCGCTTCAACTGTCGACTGCGACGTAGACTTGGCGAATTGTTCCATACGCGCAAGAGCGCCGTATGCCTTCTCTGTGTACCCGTCGGGGGCGAGAAGATTCGCCATCGGTGGGATACTTACTGAACGCGCTGGGACCGCGGCAACTGGTGCTTGCGCGCTGGGTAAGTGATTACCCAAGAATGTCGACGCCAGAAATGGTGGCCGTCGCACGCTCAACGCGCGTGAGCGCACCGCCATGGACGGGCCCAGCACAGCCCCCATGTGTGGGACGAATGCAAGATTACTCATGGTGCGGAACTTGCACGATGACAAGCGAGACGCGAATCCAGGCACAGTACGCAGGAGTTGGGTCATTCGTTGCACTCGTCGCGGGTGGATCCGAATCGCAGTTCTTATGCAGCGGCGCCTTTCAGCGCCGCGGTGAGTTAAGTGGTAGCTCTGGCGCGGAGGTTCGGGTGGGATGGAATGCGGGAGATTGTCCTAGATCTTTCTAGACATGAAACCTCTAAGATTATTACAAGTAGATCGAAAGGGGACATTTTCATTAACTGTGCACTGAAACACCTTCGAAACTACATTCTGTGCTTTTGATGGGAATCATAACATGTTCTTCTGTATTCTTGAATTTCGAAATTACTGTTATCGTCAGTCACTCTCGGAAAAGTTCATTGTTCAAGGTGTGAGCAAAAGTTTAGAACCAATTTAAATCATCGGATGGTGCTCAAATGACTATACCCCAAATCTATCTAAATTCTTAAAAATTAAAAGATTTCAAACTATTCACTTCTTCGTCGATCTACATTTCACCGTGCACACCATCTTGACTCTCTTTTGCATGAATGCAACTAGATTGTTCAGGTAGCCAGAGTTAAAGCTATTAAAAGTAGTTCGTGCTCGACGACTAATTAGGCACATGCCAAAAAAGCCATGTTGTAGAATATGAAACACGCTTATTGGTTAGATTAGACGACTACACTTCTATTCTATGGCCTAGGAAAGATGTCTTCGGAAACTTTCACAAGGCAACTACTTTCACTACCATCAAAATTTCCCCAACATGTTAGCATCAGAGATTCGAGACCTAATGACTGTAGTCATTGAGACAAAAATGATTTTTTTCTCGTGCTGTCACTATTGTCCTCGAAAAATGAGCAGCTTTTTGCAGAATTTTGTTTGGGCGAGAAATACTGGCGTCTGAGTCGTTATTATTTGCGTTTACCTATTACAATTAGGATCAGTAAAATGATTTTAAGGAATCGTTGCAAAATGGATAGCGTCATGACTCACATATTCTCTGTGGCGGACCAGAAGAAAGCGATAACAAGGATGATCTAACATCCGGAATGACTTCTCAAGCATTTCTCTAAATTCAACGATATTCAATGTCGCTACTTCAGGTACTGGAGCTTTTCAATGACTTGGATTGAAGATCAATTAGCCGACAACGTTGATTTGTGACACTACGGGAAGTGTTCGATCATATGTTCGAAGAGTAGCTAGCACGCTTTGCATTGCCGGTGAAATTCTAGACGTTTGAATCGTAATCGGACATCTGATCCTGCTGACTATGGACAATAAAACTCTACGAATTCTTTAAACGATAATTACAGATTGTTGCGGAATACGAATCGGGAACCTATTCTAATTCGATTCAAACTATATTAATGCCTCTCGCAAAATTGTATACATTCTTTTTGATGAGAAAGGATAATTTCCAAAAACGGAAATCGATATATGCTTTGTGATGTATATTTTATCTTTCCTAGTAGTATTTTTTTGACGATTTGTTTTATAATAGTTGTTATCCAAGATCAACCACATGTATTAATTTGATTTTACGAATAGGCTCTTCAATTTTCTTCACATGATTAGTTTTGCGAGTACGTTGATTTTTGTCTACGACTGAAATCTATACGATCACCGATAATTCCTTAAGGAATGCACAAAGCTTTTCAATCATTACTGAAAAAACCACTTTCTGAAAAAAATTTATAAAGGCTCCTTTAGTCATCTGATTACTCCTATCTTTAGAATTGAGTTCTTCAGGATTTGCTTCTGACATCCATTGTCGTGTTCAGAATTCCTAGACCGGATTTCTATAATATTTATTATGAACTATTGCCTATTATGTAGGCTCACCGAATGGGTAGAGGAATTCGCTAAAGCACACGGAAATAACGTTCTTATATAACAACGCTCGGGTTAAGTTTGGCCCGGGGGGCCGGAGAATCCTTTCCTCCGAGAAGGAGCCGCAAGGAGGCGTCGGTAAACCTACTTCCATTGTTGCACAACCAGACCTCTACCTGCCGACAAGCGAGGAATCAAGATAAAAAAGTATGAGTATCAAGCTGATGAAATAGGATCAAAGCACGAAGATGCAGGCAGACCGTGAAGACCAAAATGAGTCTGGGATTCCTATAATGAAAATTCTGCGAGGCATTCAAGATTGCCATTGTTGGCGGCGCAACATGATATCTTTGCTACATCAATGCGCTCCTCTTCTGCTAGGAATACAGACTGAACATGATGGAAGCAATACTGTCGTTCGAGAAGCCTGGGAAAAAAGGTAACCTAGCTGCACGAGGCGCAATTAGTTTCGCTCTGACAGATGCAGTGCAGTTTCGTGCTATGGCTCGTGTAGACTACGATGAGAAAACTGCGTATAATCTTTGTGACTTCCTGGAATCAATATTCACGAAGAGTAACTAACAAGCGATTCAGAAAGTTGCTGCCAACTGCACTCATTGTTGTGTGTGGAAAGGACGGATTAGGATGAACATTTGAACAAGTTTAATCCTTTGATTTTACAGCTAGCCAGGAAGAATTTTTCCATTGAGGAGAAGCAGAATAAGCCTATGCTACTCCGATCTTTATCTAAATCTCTCTATCTCGTGCATGGGTGCAAGTGCTCAACC
>JAAUYH010066310.1_pt1 | contig 31947 bp, 33 predicted proteins | sample 7278061 | NCBI WGS metagenome assembly JAAUYH01 (sample SAMN14350203, study PRJNA611818) | marine sediment metagenome | isolation source: surface marine sediment (0.6m) | place: French Polynesia: Moorea | collected 2018-08 | reverse complement strand
TGTAGTGTTAACAATGAGCAAATTGTCATCACTAAATAATTTATCTTCTCTGAGGATAAAAGCGTAATCGCTGTTAATATTTTTGACCTCACCTTTTACAGCAATCTCTTGAGTGTAATAGCGATCGGGGTTTTCAGCTACATCTTCTATCTCTGGGGATAGTACCATAGAACTAGCAAAAATAACAGGCTTGTTTTCATAGTCTACATAAAACTCTGGATTGAGTTCTAGCCCGTATTCCTGCTCTACATCAGCTACAACTAGCATTCCCTTTTCCCCTGTTACCTGCAATTCAAGATTGTCTTGTTGTTCTGGTAACATTTGCTGAGATACATTGATGACAAGAACTTCATCTCCCTCGAAAAGTCCTTCTTCTTGCAAGATAAAAGACATACCAGGTTCAACTTCTGTGACTTCACCTCTAACGGTTACTTCTTCACCCAAAGCAACATTATCTTCTTCAGCAATATCTTCTATGGTTACATTGCTATCAGTTTCTTGTGCTTGTAAACTTTGATATTGTCCTACAGTAAAAATTGTAGCTAAAACTAATAGTAATGTAGAGCTTTTGTTGATTAGATTATATTTTGACATCTGTTTACTAATTTATAACAGTGAATATTCGCTTTCTTTTTTTAAAAAAGCTTATGTGTAAAATATATTCTCTTTTTTAAGCGTGATATTAATCTGTCTATTGGTTGAAAAACTTATTAAAAGTATCATTCCTAAGTCATATTAATAGTTAAATATTCCTCAAAATTAATTATCTAGTCGTTGATTATTGATCATTAGTTAACTTACGGAGAGCAATTCGTGAACTAATACTATCTATTGCCAACAAAAGCGATCGCATCATTTGAGAATTTTCTTGATAGTTAGCTGGAGCTAAGTTAGAAAGTTTTTGACTAGGACTTATTTCTTGTGAATGTTCCCATTCATCAGCTGTACGATCTTCTCTGTAAACTCCTATTGATATTCCGCCATACTGATTGATTACAGTAAAGCAAGGAATGTCTGATGTACCATCACCGACATAGATAACTTGATCTAAAGGAATATGAATTTGCTCGTCTGAAAAATCTTGATAGTTATAGACTAAATCTTTTTCGTTTTCTTTTTCTATACCTTTAGAAATATAATATAGATAGCGAGTTTTTTCGGTATGGGTCATTTGTTTTTTGAGAAAATCAATTTCTCCTTGCTCGTTATAGTTAAATTCACTTCCCCACATTCGTTTAAAATGTTTGGCAATACTAGTATTACGAGCAATATCAACAAAGCCACCACTAATCAAATAAAATTCTAGTTCAATTTCCTTATCTTCAACTCGTTGATTTAAGAGATTAAACATTGTAGTTACGCCATCGCATAATTCTATTTTTTGACCCAATTCTGCTAGCCTTGTTTTCGTAATTTTATTGGTTTTCCTTTGCTGAGATTCTTGAGTTAGACAATATGTTCTAGCTAAATAATTATCCCAGCCATCGGCAACAAGAGGTTTGATGCGATCGCTCTTAAAAGAATCCACATCAATCTGAAAATCTCGTAATAAAACCTCGAAACTATCATCAGGAATTAAAGTTTCATCAAAATCAAAAACAATAGCAATGCGATTAGATACTAATTTAGTAGCTTTGCTCATTAGTTAAATAAGAATTTATTAAAACTACATAAAAATCAACAATAATGGTCGATCACTCACTTTCATATAATCAAGCTACTAAAAATATTGAATCTATCTTTAGACTGATGTATCAGTAAACAGTGAAGAGGAAACAGTTTGATATCCTGATTATTGTTAAATGTTAAATGTTAAATGTTACCTGAAAAGTAGTACCTGCTTCTAATTAACTTTCTACTGTAATATTACCTTGATGCAGTTCTACGTATTGTTTGACGATCGCTAGTCCTAAACCTGTACCTTGATAGCCTTCTGAGTTACTGGCACGATAAAAAGAATCGAATAATTTGGGAAGATCTTGAGACGGAATACCAATACCGCGATCGCGTACAGTAAATATTATTTCTGAATTTTGATAAGATACTTCAAAATCAATCACACTATTTTTAGGGGAATATTTACAAGCATTAGATAACAAGTTAGTCAAAATATGATGTAATAGTTTGCTATCTAAATCAAATTGTTTTTTGGTTTCTTCCTGATAGACAAAGTTTATTACTTGTTTATGATTAAAAACTATTTGAATTTCACTAATTAAACCACGACAAAACATTTCTAACTCTAAAGGTGCGGGGTTAAATTGAAGTTTACCCATGTCTTTACGACTGATAGTCAGTACATCATCGAGAAGCTCAGTCATTTTAGTTACATTACGCTGTAATCCTGCTAAAATCTCTGTTTTCTTCTCTGGAGAGAGTTTATCGCCATAAGCCTTTAATATCTGCGTCATGCCTGAAATGCCATTGAGAGGATTGCGGAATTCGTGGGAGACAATCGAAACAAAGCGAGATTTAAGCTGGTTAAGTTCTTTCTCTTTAGATAAAGCCTGATTTAACTCTTCTTGTACTGTTTTAAGTTGCAGAGAATAGGAACGCGAGCGCAATAAAACCCTTAACTTAGTTTGTAATTCAACTTTTTCAATCGGCATATGAACAATATCATCAATTAAAGGTTCTAGATGGTCTGTGGAAAGACCAATATCTTGCTGAGGAGTAAAAAAAATAAAAGGTAAGAATATTGGTATTACTGCTTCTCGTTTAGCCAGCATTTGTTGCCTTAACTTAAGAATAGCCCCAAAATCAAGCAAACAAAGATCGAAAGTTTGAGCCAGTAGTCGTTTTCCTTCCGCCACAAAATCTTTTTCTTCCTCAGGTGACAATATTTGATATTGTTTTGTTAGCCATTGGCACAACATATCACGGTTTTTCTTATGGTCTATCAGTAAGAGAATGCTTTTCATGCTGACCTACCTACCAAGCTACTGATTAGTAATAACAAATTTTTAATGACCAGAGGTTTAACTAATACACTACTCGCACCACGAGCTAAACTATTTTGTTCTACAGCACGATTATATTGAGGGGTAAAAGTCAAAAAAGGGATATTGGCTGCTTGTAATTGTTCACAATAACTCCAGATTTGGCGATCAGCATAGCTGGCAGGCATAGCCTGATCGCATCCCGCCAAATCGATTAATGCTAAATCCAAAGTAGCAGAATTAGATAAGCCTTGTTCCAACTCTACATAATTCCCCACAGCAATTACTTTATAATTGGATTGTTCTAACACTTGAGTTAAAAGCTCTAAATTGCGCTTATTAATACTTAATACCAATAGTGAGTATTTTTCATTTCTCATCTAACAATTAATATTAACTACTAACTATTAACTACTAGCTACTAACTGTTTACTGTTTGTCAATCCATCTGGGAATGCCACTTAAAATCCCTCTCAACTTAGTTAGAGGCTCTCCTACTTTAATACCATATTTAGTAATTTTAAATTCTCGCAAGGTATGCTCAAAATTTGATACTCTTTTCTTGAGTACGCCGATCGCTTTACGTAATTCACCATCCAATTCTAAGTAGCGCAAAAAAATTAAATTATCAGCCAAATAAGAAAGACCAACTTCAGTTACCTTAAACTCTCCTCCTGCAACGATGTGGGTTTCGTTCACTAAAATAACTGTTATTCCCATATTTTTAAGATACTGACACAGAGAATGTAGCTGGCGCACTAAATCTTCTCCCTGCATGGATAACTTATAACCAGAAGTACTATCGATCATCACTATCTTGGCGTTATTTTCTTCTACCTCAGTGCGGACTAAATGTACAAATTGATTGGGAGTATAGTCAAGTGGCTCAATTTTAACTATGGATAAAGTACCACGATCGATCATCACGTGAGCAGGAAGATTGACCGCTTCACAACGGGCTATAATGGTATCTACTCCTTCTTCAAAAGCATACAATACCGAACGCTCTCCACGACCCGCAGCTTCTTTCATAAACTGCATCCCAAAGGTAGATTTACCTACCCCCGAAGGCCCACTAATAATGGTGGTTGTACCCCGTTCAATACCACCATGAAGTAACTCATCGACTTCAGGAATACCTGAAGAAATTACTTCTAACTTAAATTCGCGCTGGTGAGTTTCGGGAACTAAAGAAGGGAAAATTATCATACCGCTACTTGTTAACTGTAATTCGTGATAACCACCAAAAAAACCTGAACCACGAAATTTAGCAACCCTAATATTTCGTCTTTCTGGAGTTATCTCTAGTTCAATTACCCCGTCACTCATAAATTGTAGATCGTCATCGGGATTACGATTGCTTCCTTCAGAAGTAAGTAATAGAGTTATCTCGCGAGCGATTATGAAACGAAGAAAAGATTGGATCTGCTTACGAAATTGGAAACTATCTGATGCTAAAAACCGAAATTGAGTAATGGCATCTAAAAAGACACGCTGAGGTTTGATTTGTTCGATAACATCGATAATTTTTTGCGTAATAGGAGCTTTTTCGACCTCAGCAGGGGAAAAGATATCATAACTTTGATCTTCAGTAAAAAAATCTTCCGTAGGACTAAAATCGAGAAATTCTACTTTGTCTATATTTACTCCAATCAGCTTAGCATTACGGCGCAGCCTAGTTTCTGACTCACTAAAACTGATAAATAAACAAATTTCTCCCTGAGATACACCAGCATTAAGAAAATGAAAACCTAAAGTTGTCTTACCGCTACCTGGTTGACCTCTAATTAAGTAAGCTTGTTGGGTAATTAAACCTCCCGATAAAATTTCGTCTAAACCAGCAACCCCCGTAGAAATACGCTTAAAAGTCATTTAGGTAAATAGATATATAGTTTTTTTCCTTCTGGGTACAGAATATATACTATATCTTTCTCAGACATTCATCTTTAACATTCAAAGCAATTCTTAAAGGGTATATCGAAACGATAACCCTTTTGATAGATGGAATTTATTTAAAATCAAGAGAATATAACTATTGAACAGGTAGAAATAGTCCCTGCTGCCGAATGATAATTCAACCGCAAGCAAAGATCGAGTTTTGCTGGTGTAAGACCATTGACTACGTTCTTATTGTCCCCAAAATTTGTAGCTTTTAAACTTTATTTAGTGCTACATTATGCCAGAACAAATATAATACTAAATCCTTTTCGTATCGGGTACTAAAAAATTGAGTAATCAGTAATCAGTAATCACTACTTTTGCCAAGTGGATTTAGCCTAATCTATGTTTGATAATCCTTTTCTCAATACCACTATCTTAGGAACTATTGCCTATATCTCGATAATTTTGATGCTGCGAATCTCTGGCAAACGCACCCTAGCAAAGTGGAATTCGTTTGACTTTGTAGTTACTATTGCCTTCGGTTCGGTTTTGGCAAGCATCTTACTATCTACCAAAGATACTTTTGGTCAAGGACTTCTCGGTTTTGCTTTGCTAGTAATATTTCAATACATAATTACCTGGATCGCAGTACGTTCTTCCTGGATACAAAAGCTAATTAAAGCCGAACCCTCATTATTACTTTATAAAGGACAACTCAAACACGATATACTCAAACGAGAAAGAGTAACGGAAGGGGAAGTGTTAGCTGCACTACGTTCGAGTGGAGTTAGTGCCATAGAAGATGCGGATGCCGTAGTACTAGAAACTGATGGTAGTTTTAGCGTCATTACTAACATTAATAATAGTTCTGCTTCCGCTCTCAAAGACGTTAAAGGATTCGATCGTACCATGATGGCTCACACTAAATAAAAACATAAATCGCAACTATAAATTTAATGAAACTCTGGCTCTACTACCTATGTGCCTTTTTTGGCATAATTCTCATGCGCTATTTTTTGTTAGCGGGAGGAACATATTGGTTATTTTATTCTTCTTCAAATAAATCTTTAATTAAACAACCAGGTAACCTTGACTCTCCCAGTCACAAAGCAATTAAAAAAGATATTGCTTTATCTGTTATTACTGCTCTAGCATTAGCTATATGTTCGGCAATAGTAATGACGATCTACGATTCTGGAGCAACTCGTCTGTATAGTTCGATCGATGATTATGGAACGTTATACTTAGTCTCCAGTTTTTTGGGAGTGATCTTGCTACAAGACACTTGCTATTATTTTTTCCATCGGGGATTTCATCATCCTGCAATTTACAACTGGCTACATCGTGGACACCATCGTTCTACAAATCCTACACCCTGGACATCTTTTGCTCTCGATTTTCCTGAAGCGTTAATTCAAGGGTTATTTATGGTTGCAATAGTATTTATTATTCCCCTACACATTTATGTTGTAGTTTTATGGCTAATCACGATGACTGTTTGGGCGTTAGTCAATCATCTCGGTTTTGAATTATTCCCAAGTTTTCCCCATCACTGGCTAGGTAAATGGTTCATTAGTTCAGATCATCACTCTTTGCACCATCGTATTCACACTCGTCATTACGGATTGTACTTCACTTTTTGGGATCGACTTCTGGGAACAAACTAAATCCCCCATTTCCCTATAGGAACTCGATATTAACCTCTTGCTTAGATCGGTTTATTACGAGAAATTATCTTGACGGTTTTAGAACCAGATTTACTAGCTAATTCTGGGAAACAGATTTGACAATTTCTCAAGCTAATTGATTCATACCAATTCTCAACAGCGTGATTGGGTATGGCGAGGAAACCTCGCCACCCCTCACGCTCAAAAGTAACAAGAGACTTAGTATGAGGACAAGGGAATAGCGCGTGGATGACGCGGAGGTTTCCTCCGCAAGTCAGACCACGTAAGACGGGAACGGGGAACAGGGAATAGATAAATCAAGACTTTGCCAGTTTTTTCTTATTAAGAAATAATTTGCTCATTTATCTAGCTAGTTTCGAGAAATGGTATCAGTTATCGATCGCGTTATTTCATTATCTTTAAAAAGCAAAAAATGAATCGTAGGGTGGGCATTGCCCACCCTACCTTAAATTAAATTTATGTGTAGCCAATATTAATCAAATTGGTATCATGCTCTTTCCAAGGTAAAAAAGGTTAATTCTGGCGGACAAAATAAACGTATAGGTGCGATGCTCATGCCAATACCAGGGTTGACATATAATTGATTGCCAGATTTTTCAAAATCTTTTGCCCAACCATCTGCATAAACTTTATCTTTTTGAGTTAACCTTAACCAAGACCATTGGGGAAAACCTGGTATTCTTATCTGTCCTCCGTGAGTGTGTCCTGCTACTGTAAAGGGTGCAGAATTAGGGGGAAACTGCTCGAAAGTGTCAGGATTGTGCATCATAGAAATTCGAGGGCTACTATCGGGTAAAGTGCTTAAGGCTTTGTTTACATCATCGCGATTTGCCCATAAAGAGTCTACTCCAACTAAGTAAAGAGTTTCGTTACTATTTGGTAGTGTCAAAGGAACTGACTCATTTTGCAATACTTCTATGCCAGCAGCTTCTAATGCTTTTGTCAAACGTTCAGCTTCTCCAACTTTAGGAGATACAGTTTTGCTACTCATGCCGTAGTCGTGATTGCCTAGCACTGCATAGGTGGGAATTCCCGCCTCTACCAAAGGACTAACAATATCTACTGAGGTCTTAATTTCTGGTGCAATATTTTTGCCTGGATGATAGAGAAAGTCGCCACTAATCAGGACTAAAGCAGGTTTAGCTTCGATGATTTCAGCTACAGCACTACGAGCAGTATCACGATTGTCACCCCATAGACCAATTTGAAAATCGCTAAGTTGAGCAATTTTTTTACCCGACCAAGAACTAGGTAGATTGGGAATTTTAGCTGTTTCTTGTTCGATATTAAGTAGGCGAGGTTCGATAAAACTCCAAATTATTAATAAAGCGATCGCGCTTACTATTCCTAAAGCTGTATATTTTAATTTTTGAGCTATATTTTTCACAATTAAAATTTTAATTAGCTTAAACTACATTTTTTTGTCCAATTAATAGTTAAAGGGATGTTTCCCAAAACATCCCTACAGGAGCAATCTCTAAATCTTTAATTATTGAAATTTAGTTGTTGTTAGGTGGTACAACTTCCACATTCATGGTTACAGCTTTAACTCCAAGAATCTCTTTAGCTAGAGGCTCAATTGTGTCGTACTCTCTTCGATCGGGAACTGTTCCTGCAATTACAACATTACCATCTTCTGCATCTATGGTTAGTTTGGCACGAGGAATATTTGCTTCTAATTTTGCTCGCACTTCACTTTCGAGGTCTGAATCTGCTCTTTCTGTTTGATCTCCCATCCAGTCATTACGTTGTTCTCTAGCACGAATGTCAGAATTTAGTTGGTCTTGACGAATTTCGCTACTAGCATCTTCTAGAGTTTCCTCAACTTCCCCAGGATTTTCTACTACTACACCATCCTCTACAGAAGTTGGTGCATCAGAACTAGTGCGAGCCACATCACAGCCTACCGCACTAACAAGTAGACTGCTACCTAATAATAAAGTAATTAATTTGTTCATTTTTTTGACATCGATAATAATTATTTATTTAACCAACGGTGGCTACTGAACCACCATCAACTCGGTAATTAGCACCAACAACAAAGCTAGAATGTTGGGAACAAAGAAAGGCAATTACTGCAGCAACTTCTTGAGCTTTACCCCTTCGATGTAATTCCAGATGAGGGCGTTTTTCATCCAGAAAAGTTTCAATAGCTCGATCGAAACTAATACCTTTTTCCTTAGCTCGTTTTTCCATCATTGCATCGGTCATTGGCGTAGCAATGTAGGCAGGAGAGACAGAATTAACTAAGATACCATCTTTGGCATAAGCTTTAGATAAGTTTTTGGCTAAGTTGAGAATCCCTGCTTTAGCTGCACAGTAAGGCATCTCATCGGTGTAAGGTTGCACTGCATCTTCTGAACCAATCAAAATAATTCTGCCCCAGCCTTCTTTTTGCATGGATGGAATAAAAGCCCGACAAACGCGCACCGCAGCCATGAAATCTACATCAATAGTTTCGTACCAATCCGCGTCAGTTAATTTCAAAAAGTCTTTGGTTGCGCCTGTAATACCAGCACAGTTGACTAATATGTGAACCTTGCCAAAGCGATCGAGAATCTGCTTTTGGGCAGTTTCGACTGCTTCAAGATTTCTTAGATCGGCAGTAACTGGCATAACCTCACCAATTTTACTAATTTCTTCCGCAGTGGCTTTTAATTCATCTGTGGTTTTATCCAACAGAGCAATTTTTACCCCTTCGGCTGCGAGTAACTTAGCTGTAGCTTTACCCATACCAGAGTCCCCACCAGTGATGACTGCTACTTTATCTTTAATTCCAAAATCCATGCTTATTCTTGTGTTCTCTTTGTTGTTTATCTTTTGATTACGTCGCCTTCAGTTTTTACTTCTAATTCTTCACGACGAACAGTTTCTTCAGCTTCAACAGTGTCGCGCTCTACTTCTTTACGAATGCTAACTTCTTCACGAACAAAAGCTTGTTTCTTAATGTCAGCAGATTCTTCATATACTTCCATTCGAGCAACTTCTCCACTGTCAAAATCTACTGTACCAGGACTAACTACTGTACCAGTGTTGGCATCTGTGCGTTCAATGACAATACGTTCTTTTTCTACTGGCACAGATACTGAAGCTCTCTCGGTTTCAACCCGCTTACCAACACTTACTTCACCAGCTTTTTCGCGCTGTTTATTAACCATCAGACGTTCTTCGTAGAGTCTGATTTTTTCGGTATCATCTATATCTGTTCTGGTTTTGATATCATCGTCTACATCTTCAACAGCAGTCGCTCTTGCACCTGGGATATTATAGATATCAAATTCTTCTACGCCATAATTCCGCATAATTGCTTCGGCAAGAGCTATTTCTGTTGCTGTACCTGTTACCATAACTAGGAAACTACCTTTAGCAACACGATCGCTGTAGATTTTGGCTTTTTCTTCGGGAATACCTAAGCCTATTAAAGCTCCAACTAAACCACCAGCAGCAGCACCAATACCCGCACCAGCTAAAGTAGTTGCGATCGCTGTTGCTTCTGCGCCAGCAAGTAAAATAGGGCCAATACCAGGAATAGCTAATGCACCTAGCCCAACTAATAAACCAGTAATTCCACCTAATGCACCACCAGTTAAAGCACCAGTAGCAGCACCTTCGTCGGCTTTATTGCCAATTTCTTCAGTAGTTTCTTCTCTTGTGATTTTATCTGCATCTTTGGCAATGACAGAGACTTGATCCATATCATAACCTGCATCTTTGAGTGCTTGTACTGCATCTTGAGCTTCATCGCGACTATAGTATAGTCCAGCAGCGCGTTTATATTGAACAGTCTTCATAATTTTAACTCCTTGATTTAACGTAATAGATTGACTAATTTCTAATAACTAGAGATAACGAGTAACAGTTATGATTCAAACAACATCGTTATCTGGTTATTTTTATTATTGTTGTCCTTCTGTGAGGCTAGGAAATCTTTCAGCAAAGTACTTGCTCAGGAAAGTGTTAACGAAAGACAAGAGTATAGGTGCGAAAATAAAGGATAATAAACCAGCAACTCTGAAACCTGGTACTAAAATCGAAGCTAACCAGAAACAAAAGCCATTAACTACTAAGGAAAATGCTCCTAAGCTTAGAATATTAAGGGGTAAAGATAGTAAAGATATCACTGGTTTAACTCCTGCATTCACTATTCCAATACCCAAAGCTGCAATTAGGGCAGCAGGAAAATTGGCTAAGTTTACACCTGGAAATATAATATCTACAACTAACAGACTGAGAGCAGTTGCTAATAAGGTTAAAAGTGAACCTATCATCATGTTTCTCCTAAACTATAATTTTGTTTATCTATGCTGTATTTAAATACTTGATTTTACTGCTTTCCTTTATGATGAGGTATAATACTTTTCTCCACCTCTACTATAAGGATGATCTCTGAAGATAGATATTTGAGTTTTTTCTTGACAATGAATAGTTATTACTTCTAAAGATAGATGAATAATCAAAAAAAATATTGGACTCTAATATTTAAATAGACATCGTTAGACAATCAAAATTAACAATGAACATCATAAATGTTATCGCAGCCATTCTCCTTCCACCTTTAGGTGTGTTTTTGACTATGGGTGTTAGTCAAGCTTTGTTAATCAATATATTGCTCACTCTATTGGGCTGGATTCCTGGTGTTATTCATGCTCTTTGGGTTATATCTAAGCAATCCGAACAAGCCAATGTCTAATATCAATTATTGAGCTTGTGTCAATTAAATATGATTGATATTTACTATCGGTTATTAAGTACCTACTTACGGAAAGAAAACACTATAACCTCCTAAGAATAAATCTTCGGGAGGTTATTTTAATTAATCAGTAATCAGTAATCAGTAATTACTATAGTCGCCTCTATTTATCACGAAATATTTCGCTGATAGACTTCCATAATTCCTTAAGAAGCTGTTTTATTTGTCTTTCTTTTTTGGCGATCGCCTGACCTGCTTCACCTAGTTTTTGCTCGAATTCTAACTGTTTCTCTTCAATTTTCCCTGTAAAAACTTCGGGGTTTTCTTTGGCTTTTTCATACCAAGTTTTTGCTTCATCGAGATACTGACTAACATTAACAGAGCTTTCACCATATCTTCCTGCTAAGTTAGCTTGAACAATAGCTAATTGGGCTTTTAATTGAGCATATCGCTTTTGCAACAGGGCAACTTCTTCACTATTTTTAATAGTATGAATAGCCGAGGCAATAGCTTCCTTGACATTAGTAGAATTTTCTTGACTCTTTGCTTGTAAATCTTCTAAAACACCGTCAATTTCTTGTTGTAATTGTTCTTCTTCTGTGACTACTTTAGCCTCTAAAGTTTTAATTTCTGATTGAGTATTATTAATTGCTTTGCGTCTAACATCACTAATACCTTCGACTGCTCCTTCAATAGAAGCAGTAATTTCTTCTTTAATTTCTCCTTTTTTATCTTGAAATGTTTCTACAACTGCTGCGATCGCATCTTGAACTAAATTGCTAATTTCTGCTCTACCTTCTTTAATTTCTGATACTGCTTCAGTTATTGCTGTTTTAACAATATCTTTAATGTTTTCTGCTTTTAATTGTCCTGTCTGTTTTGCTTGCTGCAAATTATTGATGATTTTATCTTTTTTTGATTCAGTTTCATTCATGATTTTTTTCCACCTAACAATGGAAGATTTGTGAGTATAGACTAGATCTAGTCAAATGGCGATCGCTAGGAAATTTTATTGTTGATTTTAATTTAAAAAGATATTTTTGGATTGTTTTCTTTAATAGTTAGATATTCTCTTAAAAATTTTGTCTGTCTTAAGTTAGATTATGGTAACTATCCAAAGACAGAAATTAGTAACTGAATACAAATTGGGCATCATTACCATCGACAGATGTCTTTAGTTATACTTCTAACATAATCTGTAGTCTACATAACAAAACTAAGTATTAAAATATAAATTTATGGACTCTTTTACTCCATTACAAACTGCGTGGCATTAGCTAGAAGTAGCAATAGTAAAAATGATCGTAGTAATCGCCGTAACGAAAATTATAGTTGAGATGATTAAGAGATTTAGAAGCTGGCTTGCTAATTATCGTCATTTTTTACTCTCCTGGTACACTAAGGACTCCCAAGCAACCCAAGAGCCAGAGAAATCTCTTGTCGAACTACCTTCAGAACTCCGAGAAAAACTAGTTAATCGCGTTCAAAACCTACCCGATCATCCAACAGAGAAAGAAGCGATTGTTTCTGCTTTGAATGAGAACTTTACTCGTTGGTGCGACAATCCTAATAATACCAATAATTCCATTGTCATTTTGAGTAGTCCTGTTGCTACTGCATCACGTATCTTAACCAAGACATTGCAACAGTGGTCAGAAGAAAAACAGATCAAGATAGAGCTTTTGGAGATAACTGCTAGACCAACCAATATTGAAACTATCAAATCCAAATTAGAACATTATATTCAACCCAAAGCTTTAGAAGATGATTCGGAAAAAGAAGAATTAGAAATATTGGTAATCCCCAATCTTAGCTGGTGTTTTCTTCGCTCTTTAGAAGGATTAGCAGGAATTGAATATGTGCAATCGTTATTATGTGATGGTTCTAAAAATCGCTTTTGGATTATTGGTGCAGGTCAGGTAGGCTGGCAATATCTAAATTTAATCTGTAATATCGAAGCTTATTGTGGTAGGGTGCTAACTTTACCTAAAATAGAGTCAGAACAGCTACAGGAATGGTTTGAGCCAATTATTGAAGAATTCGATATTGTTTTCGACGATCCGAGCTTCGAGCAAAAATTTTTAGACAAAGACAAAGATAATAAAACTAAGTACTTCGATCGCCTGGCAGGTATTTCCCAAGGAGTAAGTATAATAGCCATACAAATTTTTCTTGGTTCGATAGGCTACAAAAAAATAGACGACAATGAGGACAAAGATGACACAAACGAATCTTCTCAACCTGAATCTAAACAACCGATCGCTAAAATGCCTAGTTTGCCAGGTTTACCTCCCTTAGAGCCAGACGACCAATTTATTTTATACTCTCTTATTTTACATGGTGATTTAACCATATCTGCCTTAGCTGAAAGTTTGGGAGATGAACAATCAGAAGTACAAGCTAGAGTTCAAATACTACGTCGTCAAGGAGTAATTGAACAAAAAGATAAAGTTTTAAAAATCAACCCAATTCACTATCCCGCACTAAAGCAAGAATTAGCCAACAATAACTTCATTATCCACCGAGAGTAATCAGAAGGGCAGAGGTGCGGAGGGACGCTTTCAAGGGTATGATTTAAGATTTAACGGTTGAGATGGGCAGAGGGAGACAAGGAAGCAGAGGGGGATGGGGAAGAAAAGCCTATTCTCACGTTCTAATTGTAGTCAAGATTTTCGACTTTATTAAAAACATACACCTGAAAGCAGAGGGGCAGAGGTGCAGAAAAGATGCTAATAACTAATAACTAATAACTAATGACTAATAACAATGAACATGACAACTTATCTTTTAGCTCAGTCTGCTACAAATGCTGCCCAGGAAACCGCTGAACAAACTAAAGAGCTTGTTTCCAAAATCACCACGGGAAAGGTTGCGCAGGGAATATTTATTCTCCTAACTGCTTATCTCATTATTAAAATATTAGACCGAGTAGTTATTTGGCTATCTGAAAAAATTGCTAAGGAATGGCGATTACGAGTGAAGCAATTTTTGCCTTTTTTAAGGATGCTGGTACTGACTACAACCATTGTAGTTTTGATGAATTTATTTCTTAATCTATCTAAAGAAAATATCTTAGCCGTAACAGGTACAGTAGCAGTAGCTTTGGGTTTTGCTTTTAAAGACTATGCTAGTTCAATTATTGCTGGAATAGTTGGTATCTTTGAATCTCCCTATGGAGTGGGCGATCGCGTTAAAATTGGTGAGCATTATGGAGAAGTAATCAGTTATGGTTTGCGCTCCATTAGTATTCAAACTCCAGACGACAATATAATTACTATTCCCCATAATAAAATGTGGACAGAAGCTATATCAAACGCTAATACAGGAGCTTTGGAAGCACAGGTAGTTACAAAGTTCTATTTTGCTCACGATGTAGATATCTCCTTGGTTAAAAAGATTCTCTATCGGGTAGCACAAACAAGCAAATATACTGCTCTAAAACTCCCCATTGTTGTAGTCATGGCAGAAAAACCTTGGGGGACGATGTTTAAACTCAAATGTTATCCTCTAGATGCACGAGATGAGTTTGTTTATCAAACTGACCTAATTACCAGAGCAAAGATAGCTTTTGCTAAACACCAACTTGTTTATCCTGCCATATCGGCGATCGAGCAAGAGTAATTACTGCTATCTACTTATTAGGCAGTTTTTGGTTCTTTTGAACTAATAATTCTTGAGTTTTTACTGCGTAACTCTGGAGCATCAGTAAGTAAAGCCATTGCCATCATCCGATGAGAATTAAAATTCAGATCGCAAATGATATCTATAATTCCCACTCCTGTTATTTCTTCAACTATTTTTTGTAATTGAGATTTCAAAACTCGATTAATATTTTGACGTATTTCCAATAATATTTCTGTTTGTCCTTTTTGGCTAATAGTCAATTCTAAAGGTGTAACTGCTTCTTCGGCAAGCAGAATTAGATAATGAGCAGAAATATAGCAAATTACTTTTTGTGGAGTACACTCTAAAGTTCGCTTATAAAAAGTATAAAATTTATGGGAAATTTCTCTTTCTACCTGCTTACGAGTTTTGAGATTTAACTTGTGATTGTTAATTTTTGTATCCATAGACCTTGAATAATAAGCCAGTTTTCATCTAGATAGTCAACTGAGTTATTGATAATGGTGTATTTATTGTTCGATCGTGTGAACTTATCTTAGCCAAAATATAAAAAAATTATTAACATCGCTGGATATATTTGCTATCTCTATCGAAAGTAAGAGATTATCTTTATTGTTTCTTACAAATAATAAACTTTTGAAAATTTAAATAATTAAAGTACAAAAAAAAATCATGATTGATTATATTGAATTAATAAGCATTGCTCTAATTCTTAGGTAAAAATGCTTAACAATGAGAGTAATCAAATTGAGTAAAATAAAGCCCCTTCTCAAGTGCAAATGTAGCTAAATTTTTCCACTGTGAGGAAGCGTTGTTGTCGACCAACACAAACTTTCTTACGAATGCAAACTTGTAAGCAAACTAATCTATACGAGTATCCTCAGCCAACAATTCTAGTAGTAGAAGATGATGAAGATAACCAGGTATACCTAGCTTATGCTCTAGACATGTTGCACTATCACTGTCTCCTGGCTCGAGATGGGATGACAGGTTTAGATCTGGCTAAAAACTATCTACCAGATTTAATTTTGCTCGATATTAAAATGCCTGATTTTAGCGGTTTTGAATTAATCAAAATGCTCAAGCACAATTTACTTACTTGTGACATACCTATAATTGCTGTAACAGCTTTAGTAAGAGAACAAGAAATAAAATTAATTTTTGATACTGGTTTTGATGGGTATCTCGCCAAACCTTACTTTTTAGAAGACTTAGAGAAAATTATTAGCTCTTATATATTAAATCCTTCTATATCTTGATAAATGAACCTATATTACTTCTTTTTATAGAAAGATTTGGGGCGACGTACTTGGGGAACATCAGCTAAAATCACGATCGCTCCAGAACAGCCAGTATCGATCGCTGTATCATAAAGACAGTTAGTTACGTTAACTTGGAAAGTCTCTGCAACTAACTCCTGCAATTGTGGTTTAATCGCCTCATCAATAAAACTACGCACCTGCTTTACCAGACTCGATGATGCTGTTTCGACTAATAGCTTTTCTATAGGGGTAATCACATCTTCAAGGGAGATAATTACTTTATTCCCTAGTAGGTGACAGTCTACTTTACTTGGTTGATGACCATATTTTTGGCTATACAATGCCCTTACTCTCTGGGAAGTAGCTCTTTCTAATTGACCAGCAGTTGGATAAATATTTAAATTTAAATCAATACTCATAACTCAATAATCTACAGTTAGCTAGAATTGACGATTTGATTTGGCTTTTTCAAATAGCGATTAGCAGTATTTGAGTCTCAGCTAGAAAATAGGTGAGGGGAGTTCTCTTAAATAGCAGGTAACCATGTAAACTATTTTAGATGTAAATTATTGTAACAAAATATTAATTTATTGTTAATAATATCGTATCGCTTACTGGTAGAGAAAACCAGACAGGTAGTTTATTTTAGGTAGAGAGGTTGTTACTAACAATTACCAACTCATTTAAGATTACGGTTATTACTAAGCCCCAATTAAGGATTTTTCTTTTAAAACTTAGTTACAATCTAATTAAAATTGAAAACGTTCCTCACTTTCTATACTGAGGCTTCAAACACCATCTCAAGCTGTTTGGATCGTTTCTTGAGGAAATTCATATAAATAAGTATTAATTTAGTGAAAATGGAACAGACTCTTCCTACTCGTGGTGAAATGGAGCGTAGCCTCTCTCAGCATATTCAGGCATTTTATCGTAACAAGCTAGGTTGTTCAACAGGCAAAATCAACTGTCATATACTTAATAATCAAGTAGCGATCGCTATTGAAAATTCAATTACACCCATAGAAAAGATGTTGGATAATCCTGACGATTGTGAATTTAGGCGAGATTTACGAAACCGCATCGATACGATAGTAAAGCGTGAGTTGCTATCGGAATTAGAAACCGTCTTAAAAGTTAAAGTTGTCGATATGACTATTAATACAACTTTAGATAATAATTTCACAGGAGTTGTGGTATTACTCTCAGCATCACCTCTTGTCAGATTACCTAAACAAGTAAGTAGGTCAAGAAGCAACAAAAAAAGTTAACTCTCATTTGTCTCTGGCAAAAACACATCTAATGATCGGCTTTTTACCTAGTTAGAACTTACGCAAGTATGCAATAAATTGCACTCAATAGTTACTAGTTAAACTATCAACTTTAGAGAGCAAGTAATCGATATCGAATGGTTTGTAAATAATATCCTCGGCTTGGCTATTCTGTAGCTGTTCGTCTTTAAGTCGATCGACAGCAGAAACCAAGAGGATTGGTAAGTTTTGATGGTCTAGCTTTTCTTTAACATTATGAGCAACCTGCAAACCATTCATTTCTGGCATCATAATATCCACGAGCATTAATTGTGGTTGAACTGTTTCAACTTGCTTTAAGGCATCCTTACCATTGTTAACTGTTTCGACTTGATATCCTGCTGATTCTAAAACTAGCTTTAATAATAAGGAAATGTCATCATTATCTTCTACCACTAAAATATAATCGGACATCACAAAAGATCATTACTAACTATGATATATCCACCATAGCTAACTAAACTTTGAGAGACATCATCACAATGATATATATCTATAGCTATTTATAATAATTTAAAGTTATCTTCAAATTTATCGTTTTTTGTATCTTTATTAACCAATAACTTATAAATATTGGGAACATTCTTTTTTTCTATTTTTCATATAATCAAGATTCTTTAAGCTGAATTTGATTAGGTAATTCTCGCAAAATGAGAGTATAAATATCTGTAGGCATATCAATATTAGCTGTTTCTAAAGCTTCTTTAACTGCTTGCGCCACTTTAGAAGTAGTAGCCAAAAAACCAGATCTACGGGAGTCTACCCAAAAGCGAATTTCTAAATTAACTGTACTAGCAGCAAGTTCTTTAACCAAAACATCTGGTTCAGGAGTAGCTTCTACTTCTTCGATATTTTCTAACACTTTATGGATTATAGCGATCGCTTCACCAATATCTTCTCCATAGTCAATACCTACCATAACCGAACTACGACGACGAGGGGAAGCGGTATTGTTAATAATACTGGCTTGAAATACCTCTTGATTGGGAATATAAACTAGTCTTCCATCATAAGTTTTCATCGTTGTAGCTCGTAATTGAATTTGGGTAATTGTCCCTTCATAGTCCTCAATTACTACCTGATCGTTAATCCGAAAAGGACGAGCAGCCAGTAAAATAACTCCAGAGATATAGTTACTTAATACATCTTTAAGACTAAAACCAATTGCCACACTGGTTAAGCCTAATGCACCCAACAATGCGCCAAAATCCAGTCCCATAACACCCAAGGCAATGACAAAACCTACTACCCATACAGCCCCGTAACTCAGTCTACCGATCAAAAGTTCGGTGCTAGAATCTCCTTCTGTTTGTTTTGCCCAAGTATAAGCACCATATCGTACTCCTTTTGCGACTCCCCAAGTAATACCGACAACAATAATTGCTCCTATCAAAGAAGGTAAATTACCGACAATATCTCGTAATAATTCTCTAATAGTTGTGTAAAGTCTTTGAGTAACGTCGATCGCCAGTGGTGGTTTATCAAAGGCTGTATCTAGCTGTTTTGCCCATCTTTCGGCTAACTCTTCAGTTGTGATGCCATAATCTTCAGCATCTTGTTGGGTGACAGTCATTAAGATCCGATTTTTGACTCTTAATGTAGCAATTTTACGAGGATTATCAGGGGCAATGTTAACTTTATCTGGGTTTTCATTCTGGGATAATAAACTAGCTATACGACGATTAATTATGTCCGCTCTTGCACTAGCATTTATTTGCGGTAAACTACCAATCTGAAAGATAGGGCGATTTCTAACTACTATGTCAGCAAAATATAAGCCGTCACTGGGAATAGCTACTGATGAGGATTGAGTGGGAATGGGAATAGTTTCTTCATCTTGGGACAAAGCTAGGGGTGTCATACTAAAAGTAAAGAAGAGCGCGACCATCACTGTAGAGTTCAAGTATTTTCTCTTAGCTACAATTAGATCTAATTGCCCAAAAAGCAAATGTAACATCACACACCAAACTTTTGGAGTCAAAAAAAAAACTAACTCCAACAACCTCCTATTTCATCCAGAGTTTACAAGAGAGAGTCAATAAATCCTCTCTATCTATAGATATAAACCCAAACCCCAATAAATCAGGTTAACTTACACACTTATTTTTCCAATTGTCAAAGATGTTCGATCGACTTAACTCTGGACTACATAACTGCGAACTTATTTATCCAAACCTAACAAAGAACTAAAAGTAGACCTAATAGAATCTTGGGTTTTAGTAATAATCGAATTATTCCTACTTAGAAAGACTTGAGCGCAGTTACGTCCAGGCATACCAGAGATTGAACCCCCTGGGTGAGTACCTGCCCCAGTGAGATATAAGTTTTTAATCGGAGTAGTGTAGTTGGCAATTTCTGGGAGAGGACGAAGAAAGATCATTTGATCTAAAGACATATCCAAATGGTAATAATTCCCTTTGTAAGAACCCAGTCTTTCTCCTAATTCAGCAGGACTTTCGACACGACGAGCAATAATTGAGTTTTTGAGATTAGGGGCATATTCCGCTAGCTTATCAAGTACGTTATCTGCCACCTTATTTTTCAATTCATCTGTCCAACCTGTACCATGCAAACCAGTTCCTTCTTTGCCTGCTATTTGATAGGGGGCAAAAAACTCAATCCAGAGAGTGTGTTTACCTTCGGGGGCAAGAGTGGGGTCTAAAACTGAAGGAATATCTAGATAGATAGAAGGATTCGCATCGGGAATTTCTCCCATTACAGCTAAAGCATGAGCTTGTTCGACATGATTAACCGAATCAGCAATTAGCACTGTACCAATTAAATGCTCATCCCCCTCATCATCATCATAGGCTGTAAAACGGGGTACTTCTGATAAAGCACAATCTATTCTGAGGATAGTTTCGTTGTTGTTCACAATTCTCCTTTCTACTCTATCTCTTAACTGAGGCTCGATCGCACCTGGTTCAACTAATTGCAAAAATAATCTTCGTACGTCTAAATTAGAAATTACTCCTTTATTGGCGCGATATTCTTTGCCTCCCGCAACTCTAACCCCAACAGCACGGTTATCATCTACAATTACTTCTTTAACCATTTGTTCGGTTAAAATTACGCCCCCTTCGCTAGTTACTAACTTAACCAAAGCCTCTGTCAGTGCGCCTGTACCACCACGGGGTCTTGCCATACCTGGATGGTGACGCATTGCCAGCATCATTAAGCCAGAAGTCATACCTTTTTGAGAAGGTGGCGCACCAATTTCTGCTGCTAGTCTAGCTAGGGGTGCTTTCACTATTTCTGTATCAAAATACTCTTCCAGTACATCTTCAGGAGAAGTGATCATAGTACGGATAAAGTCGAGAGCTTTGTTTTTTGACCCAGCTATAGATAAAACATCTAATAAATTTTTTTTACTGTAATTTTGGGCAATCTGAAGCCAAGCGTGAGGTGGAGAGTTAAAAAAAGGTGCAACTGCACTCATTAAAGTTGACCAGTATTCTATAAATTCTCCATATTTTTGGGCATCTCTGGCACTATAACGAGCAATATTTTCCTTAGTTTTAGCTATAGATTTATGGGCTAAAAAGTATTTACCATCAGGGTGCGGACAAAAAGTATGAGGATCGCAGAGGAGATATTCTAGACCATATTTTTGTAATTGTAGTTCTTCTATAATAGGTCCAAGGAAAATAAATTCATGATCGATCGCGCAAAGATTGAATTTAAATCCAGGTGCTTCAGTGGGAATAGCTTCTTCTGTGGTTGCTGCACCACCAGGAACAGGACGTTTTTCTAGCAGCAAAACACTGTATCCTGCTTTTAATAGATAAGCAGCACAAACTAAACCATTGTGACCAGCACCAATAATAATTGCATCATATGCTTTCATAAAATCTATTCTTTTTTACTACTAATTGCGAGGAGTTAATTTTAGTTAAATGTGTCCAAATTTAGTTTAAAGGAAAAAGGCATAAAAATATTGAGAAATACGTAGACAGAGGTTAGTCATTCTATTATTTCAACTTCTTTTGCTATACTGACGTTAATAATATTGTTTTGCTACTCCTACTAATATATGAGCTTAGTCGTTCAAGTAATTAAGCCTGAGGGTATTTTGGATGGAACAAAAACCGATCAATTTCGCCAGGAAATTAATGATAGTGTTAACACTGGAGCTAATGCTATTTTAGTCGATTTTAGTAATGTAACTTTTATGGATAGTTCTGGCTTAGGGGCTTTAGTTCTATCTTTAAAGACTATTCGTAATGCTAATGCTAAACTCTTTATTTGTTCTATTAATGAGCAAATAAAAATGCTATTTGAGCTAACAAGTATGGATCGAGTTTTCGAGATTTTTTCTAGTCTAGAAGAGTTTGAACAAAAAGTAGCTAAGTTATCATAAGTGATTTATCTTTATTATTTATCCATCGAGAATTATATTGATTAACTAATTCTAGATTATCTAGAAAAAATCAATTTGCATAATGGATAAATCATCTTCAAACTGGAAGTTAGGATGCCACGATCTAATGTGCTGTAATAATTGGTCTAAATTGCGTACAGGATTATACTGATATTTTTTAAGCAAATTAACCAACTGTTCTAATCCCCAAAGAAAGCCATTTTCTTGCTCTATCTCATAGATCCCATCGCTAAAAACATAGAGACTAGAACCAGGTGTGATGATAAATTCTGCGTTGATATATTTTATATCAGGAAACATTCCAATAGGAACTCCTGCTGTTTTTAGCCTTCGCTCATCAAGATTATTTTTTGAGAGAGGAGTTAACAGAATACCAGGAGGATGTCCAGCACAAGAATAAATTAATTTTCGTTGATTACAATTGTATATTCCATACCAAATTGTAAAATATTTATCGTTACGATCGCTCATCTGAAAAGTTTGATTTAACCCCTCTAAAACTTGATTAGGTTGATAGTAATCTACCTTATTTAATCCTCGCGATCGTAGTAAATTAATCACAGATAAAGATGGCAAAGAAGCTCGTAAGCCGTGTCCAGCAACATCTAATAAATAGAAAGCAATAGTTTCCCCATCAAGCCAAAAGTAATCAAAACTATCTCCCCCTAATTGACGAGAAGGAATAAAACGAACATCAATATTCAATGCGGAATGGGACAAAGGCTCAGGTAAAATCGAACTAACATATTCCGCAGCTTCAGCTAATTCTGCTTCCAGCAGTTGTTTTTGTTGTTCAAAGTCTCGGCTTAGTTGGTGTAGTCTTAACCCTGCTCTAACACGAGCTTGGAGTTCGTACATTTCAATAGGTTTACACAAAAAGTCATCAGCCCCTGCATCTAGTCCCTTCACTCGATCTTCTACGGAATCGAGAGAAGTAAGCAAAATAAAAAAAGTAGTTGATAATTCTGTAATTGCTTTGATTTTACAACAAACTTCTAATCCATTGAGGCGAGGCATAATCCAGTCACAAATTATTAAGGCTGGGCGAATCTCTCTAGCTTTGATTAAGCCCTCTTCTCCGTTACTTGCCAAAATTATATCGTAACCCTGATTGGCAAGAGTTCTTTTCAACAACATTTGAGTTGCGATATCATCATCAATGATTAGAATTTGAGCCATAATATCTTGTTACTTCCACACCACAAACTAAAAATTTAACTAATTACTTTTTAAGATCCTTGAAGTTGAGTTAATCTAAAACAGAAAATAATAAAAATTAAACTAACATAGTAATCTAGTTATAAGCTAAATTAACTACTTAGACCATCTTGCCAGTTGATAAGAGGAGGCTATATTAGTTCTAGGGCTGCCGACCAAGAGTTATGCTCGATCAGAGTCGTTAAACCTTGTACTTTGCCTGCCCTCAAAATGTCTATTTATTGTAAGCAAGGGAGAGCTAAAAGGCTTTGGGCAATTGAACGTCCTCAAAAAAATCCAGTTTAAGGTTGATAGCAATCTACAAGAATTAGAATCTGTCTTGTCTCAATTTAATCAAATTTATGACGATTTTATTCCCAATCAGGATTGGTTAAAATGTAAATTGGCTTTAGCAGAGGGCTTTACCAATGCAGTACGCCATGCACATAAAGAGCTATCAACAGAAATACAAGTTACCATCGAGGCTGTTCTAAGATCAACAACTTTAGAGATATATATTTGGGATTTGGGTAATCCTTTTGATTTAAACCAGTATATAAAAGAGCAATCAAACAATAATCATCATTGGCTAGGAAGTGGCAAGGGTGTAGCAATTTTAACTCAAATTGCCGATCGCTTGGAATATAAGCATATTGAAGAAAAAGGTAATTGTTTGTTGATTGTTAAAGAGTTTTCTCAAGGAGAAAGATAGCCTAAAGAGTAGAAGAGCAGAGGAGCGGAGGTGCAGAGGTGCAGAAAATAAATAGGGATATCTATGAATAATAATTTTGTTAGTTGCCAGTGGTTGGCAGAAAACCTAGGGAATACAGAAGTAGTAGTTATTGATTCCCGCTTTCAACTAAATTCCCCTAGTTGGGGCTATGAACAGTATTGTAATAGTCATATTCCTGGAGCTTATTATCTAGATTTAGATAAAGATTTATCTAGTCCTGTAAAACTCCATGGCGGTCGCCATCCTCTACCCAATTTAGACCAATTTGCCACTAAATTAGCATCTATAGGCATCTTTCACTCAGAAACTTTAGTAGTAGCCTATGATGATTCTCGCTTGGCGTTTGCAGCCCGTTTGTGGTGGCTACTGCGTTATTTAGGTCACGATCGCGTTGTGGTACTAGATGGGGGTTGGAATGACTGGCAACAAGGTAATTATCCGACAACTCAAGATATTTCCTCACCTCAGCAGGGTTCATTTACTCCCCAGCCCCAAACTGATTGGATAGTAGACATAGAAACCGTGAAAATCCGTAAAGATTTGCCTGAAGTTATTTTAGTTGACTCTAGAGATAGCGATCGCTATCAAGGCAAAAGAGAACCAATCGATCCGATTGCGGGTAGTATTCCTGGTGCGCTTAATTCTCCTTGGAAACAAGTAACTAATGATCGGGGTTATCTTATTCCTCTTCCAGAACAAGCAAAATTGTGGTCTTCTTATCGACCCAAAAAAGAAATCATTGTTTATTGTGGTTCTGGTGTCACTGCTTGTGTTAATCTATTGTCCTTGCAGTTAGCTGGTATTGATAACGCAAAACTGTACCCTGGGGGTTGGAGTGACTGGTGTTCTTATTTAAATTAATGACTTTCCTAGTCGTGTCAACAACAAGCCCTGACAATGACCTAATTGAAAATGACGTAAATCAGCTAAATTCTTATCTCGATCTAGTCCAGGGGAAGCGATGGTAACTTCCCACTCCTCCATATCTAGTTGCAACCAGTCTCCTAAAGTAACAGTAATAGGTTTGCCTTCCATGTGAGATACCATAGCTATTTGTTCTTGGCTATTATTAGGATTGGTACGGACTCCATAAAAGACAGTGTGTTTGTCATCGCTAATTTTATTAAAGCGGTCTGTTTCGGTCAGATTTTGCTGTAGCCAAGGATGGGTACGCCGAAAGTGTCTCAAAGATAGATTAAATTCAGTCCGAATCGGATCGAGGATTTCCTCGTAATAAGAAACATTGCAAATTTTAAAGCAATCTTCCATAAACATCAGAGCAAAAGATTTCAATCTCTCTTCATCTAGTTTTTTGAGAAATCTCACCATACCAGAGCGCATTAGTTCTTTGAGAGGAGAAATTTCAGGAAGACAGTGAGTATCAGCACAAGATTTGAGAACATCCACCACTTCCGACAAATTATAGTCTTGTTGAATCATGGCAGCGTGCAGTGCCATGCCAAATTCTTGCACTTGCTTTAACTGTTTAAAACCAAGAGATTTTAGACGTTTAAAAGCATAAGATCTTTTGTAAAGCCCTGGGGTAACATTCCAGTGTAAAAAGCCAATTTCCTCCGAGACTACTTTAACTCCATAACGTTCATCGGTATTACGGAAAAACATCCAGGGTGCATGCATCAGCGTGTTAATAAAATCCATTGGTAAACCAGGGCTAAAACCATATACCCAAAGTGTTACAGCAGGATTGTCGTAAGCATTATGCAAAACTTCAGGTAAAGTTTTGCCTAGATTCCAATCAATTGGTTTATCGAGTGGAATTTGATTACCTCGACGGACTGTATCATGGTTTCCACAGCCTGTAATCCAATGATCGCCTTGATACATTACTTCTGTGACTCTGCGCCATTTACGTGACCAAAAACCTTTCAGGGCAGGAGTATTATGAGCAAAAATCAAGGGGCCCCACTGGTAAGATTCGGGCATTAGTTCAATCAATTCCCGATACCGCGATTTTTCTTCCCAACCTTCTTCGGGCCAGGGACGACCATCTTCAAAGATAGTAAATAAAAGACGCTTATAACCAGCAACCTCTTGAACTACATTACTCATCGCTAAAAGATAAGCATCATCTTGTTCTACCCTACCTGAAAGGGGATTAAAAAAGCTAAAATCTTGTCCTCCATCAACCCGAATACCATCAGCACCTGTATTAATTTTCCGTCGTTGCATTTCTAAGAGAATAGCTCTGATAATTGGAAACTGGTGATTGAGGTCTTGACCATACATATTAGGCCCTTTGAGAAACTGACGAGAGAGTAGTAATTCACTCTGATTATCAGCATGACCATAAACTAGATCGTAGATAACTTGAATTGGTCCGATGGGAAAATTATGGAGAGTAACCAGAAAATCTACAACTTCATCAGGGCGTAAACTGTCGAGTAGAGCAGGATTGGTAGCACTAGAACCTAAAATAGGTACATCGTATCCCCAGTCTTGAGTATGGGGTTTATTTAATTCAATTTCGACAATATCGTCTTCTTCTCCTAGAAAACAGAAAAATTCGCTTTCAGGACTATATTCATCTCTAAATTCAATAGTTGGTTCAGTAGGTAATAACTGGATAGCATCATAGCCTACATAATTCTGTTCGCTGGGAGTCAGAGGTTGACTCATGACTATTTTTTCGGCAATTTGTTGGTATAGGCTAGTTAAAGCTGCTAGTGTTCCTTCTTTAGTTGCCGTCCCTATATGAAGTTGTAAGATATTCTGTGGGTCGCCTACGCGAGGAATATGCTCTTGCTTTCTAGTACCTGTGCGCTTAAAGTAGCTTAAGTCTTTTCTCTTAGCTTGTAAGCTATCTATATCGTAGAGTTCAGCAGGAGCAAACACTCCATAAGGAAGAGAATAGGGGACAATATCGCGAATAGCTTTAAGGGTGTCCATGAGACTGATATAGCGTAACCAATAAAAAGAGCCTGCTTGTTCTTTATTTCCTGCCCTCATTCCTGCTACTACACCCCAAAAATATTCTCCGTGTTGTTTGAGGTGCAAGGTTTCGCGCTTAAAGTTAATAATTTGTTCTCTAGCTTGCCAGTCAATGTTATCAATCGGCGTTAAAACTTCCAGATAAATATCCCGCTCATGCATAACCTCGGCAATTAATCTTGGTGCCCAAAAGCCGATTTCTGTTAACCCATCAGCACGATAATGGGCTCCTAATCTTTGAACTATAGCTTGGGCTTTTTCGAGGATCGTAGCGTTAGATTCTTCGATCGCAATTACCCAATCTAATAATTTTTGAGTTTCTTCTTCTACTAAGCTTAAGGAATTCTGAGTCTTAACTACCAAGGTCATATTATCTCGCAACTGGATATTTATTTACTTAATATCTTTTGGTTGAATTAGAGTATTTTAGATAACCAAAAATTTTTATTTTTTAAGTTAAGGCAATCATCATGTTACTATGTGTAAAGTTTTAGCGAACAATTTTTACAAAAAATAGTCTAGTTAAGTTGTCTAATATAAAGGCTAAGAAATTTTCCCAATAGCAACTTAAATGGTAGTACGCAGTTTAACCTTACACTGTTCAAATTTAGAATAGTAAGTATAATAACTTACATCTATTGATTGATTGATTTGCCAGTATTAACTGTTGTTTAATTCAAGCAGAGCAAATTTGTCTTTAACTTTAAGGGATATTTATTCCACCCATTTTCATTACAACTTAAATTTCCGCAAACAACCAGGGGTAAACCTATTTTCTTGTCTTAAATATCTTAATGCTCCGTAAATTTGGAGCTTTTTATATTCCTGAACATTACTGATTTTAATCATTACAATAACCATGAAATCTTCTTTAGTTATTCTCTATCATCGCGAACCTTATGATGAAGTCGTAAAAGATGGCAAGACTATTTATGTCGCCAAAAAAAGTCCTAATGGAATTGTGCCTACTTTAAAAAGTTTTTTTGCCGATGTTAACCAGGGTACTTGGATTGCTTGGAAACAAGTAACTAATAAACAAAAAGCCAAGTTTGAGAAGCGAGTTGTTGTCGAAGACGAAGGTAACTATAATGTCCGACGCATTCCCTTAAGTGCAGAGCAAGTTAAAGATTTTTATCATATTACTTCCAAAGAAGCTTTTTGGCCTATTCTTCACTCTTTTCCTTGGCATTTCACTTCCGAAACTTCTGACTGGGAAAATTTTCAGAATATTAATCGTTTATTTGCTGAAGCAGCTTGTGATGAGGCAGAAGATGATGCTCTAATTTGGATTCATGATTATAATCTTTGGTTGGCAGCTAAATACATCCGTGAGCATAAACCTAATGCTCGTATTGCTTTTTTCCATCACACACCTTTTCCTTCTGTAGACGTATTCAATATTTTACCCTGGCGAGAAGAAATTGTAGAAAGCTTACTCTGCTGCGATATTGTTGGTTTCCATATTCCTCGCTATTCAGAAAATTTTGTCAATGTTGCTCGTAGCTTAAAAGAAGTAGAAGTAGTCAAGCAAGAAAAAGTTTCTGGGCATATTACTCCTTTTGGTGTAGCTTTAGCAGAACCAGAAATGGTAACGCAACTAAAATATAAAAATCAGTTGGTTAATATTGACGCTTTTCCAGTAGGTACAAATCCTCAATATCTTCTGTCGATTTTACATAAATCAGAAAGTGAGACTACCTTAAACAAAATTAAAGAGGAACTAAATGGTCGCAAGTTGATTATTGCTGCGGGAAGAGTAGACTATGTCAAAGGTAATCGGGAAGTTTTAGAAGCGTTTGGTCGTCTGTTGGAACGTCGTCCTGAATTATTGGGCAAGATTAATTTGGTGATAACTTGTGTACAAGCAGCAGCAGGTATGCGAGTTTATAAAACGGCTCAAAGCCAAATCGAACAATTGGTAGGAAAAATAAACGGACGCTTTGCCCGTCTGGACTGGACACCCATTAGACTGTTTACCCAACCTATTCCTTTTGAGGATTTAGTCTGCTATTACAAAGCAGCAGATGTTTGTTGGACTACACCTCTAAGAGATGGTTTAAACTTAGTAGCCAAAGAATATGTAGTTGCCCATGAAGGTAAAGATGGGGCTTTGATTTTATCTGAGTTTGTGGGAGCAGCCGTGGAATTACCCCAAGCAATTTTAACCAATCCTTATTCCATTAATTGCATGGATGAGGCGATCGATCGCGCTTTGGCTATGTCGCCAGAGGAACAAGCAGAAAGAATGGGCGAAATGTACGAAACTGTAACTACTTATGATGTTAAGTATTGGGCAGACCGTTTGCTTGGTTTGTTTAAAGATTTACAAAATACCAAAATGGCAGAAAAAGAGCTTGTCAATAGCTAGATGCTGGTTTTGTTGTTAAGGTGTGAAAGTCAGTCATCAGTGAACAGTTATCAGTTATTAGGGAACACTAAAATAGTGAAGGCAATTGATAATTGATAACTAATGCCGTATGGGCAGTTGAGGAAGTAAACCGACTAACAACTAACCACGGTAAGGGTGAGGAAGTCAACCCTACTAACAACTAACAACTCATAACTGATAAAAAGATGCGTGATTTGGTAGCGATCGAAAATCAAGAATACGATTTAATAGTTATTGGCGGAGGCATTAATGGGGCTGGAGTAGCTAGAGATGCAGCCTTAAGAGGGTTAAAGACAATTTTGCTGGAAAAGGGAGATTTTGCAGGGGGGTCTTCTAGTTGGTCTAGTCGCTTAATTCACGGCGGATTGCGTTATTTAGAGTTTTTTGAATTTCCTTTGGTTAGGGAAGCTTTAAAAGAAAGAGAAGTGTTATTACGCACTGCCCCCCATTTAGTTAATCCTTTGCTGTTAACTATTCCTATTTACGGCGATCGCTCTCGCCCTTATTGGAAAATTTGGGCGGGTATGATTCTCTATGATATCTTTAGCTTCGATAAAACTCTCCCTCTTCATCGAATGCTTCCCCTAGCTCAATTTAAGCAGTTATTTCGCTCGATCGACCCTGAAGGATTATCTGGAGGAGCGCAATATTATGATGGACAGGTAGCCTATGCCGAGCGTCTTTGCTTAGAAAATATTATTTCAGCCCAAGAGGCAGGAGCAGTAGCACTTAATTATACCCAAGTTACTCAACTACAACGCCAGGGCGATCGCCTGACTTCTCTTGTTTGTCGAGATGTTTTAACAGGAAAAGAATTTACCGTTAAAGGACATAACAACACAGTAGTTGTTAATACTGCTGGTCCTTGGGTAGATAAAGTTTGTAAATTAGGAGTAGCCAACAATCAAGATGCACCGATAGGTAAAACCAGAAAAATTGGTGGAACTAAAGGAAGTCATATTATTGTTGCTCCCTTTCCTGGCGCACCAGAAACTACTTTTTATGTAGAAGCTAAATCTGATGGTCGTCCTTTCTTTATTATCCCTTGGTTGGATATGTACCTTATTGGTACAACAGATCTAAGATATCAAGGTGATCTCGATCGGGTTAAAGCTGATAACGAAGAAATAGATTATCTCTTAACTGAAACTAATAATATTATTCCTACAGCTAATTTATCCAGACAAGATATTAAATTTACTTACTCTGGTGTTCGTCCTTTACCCAATGAAGAAGGGAAAAAACCAGGCAGCGTTACCCGTAAACATATTTTGTATGACCACAAGAAAGAAGGAGTAACTAATCTTATTTCCTTAATTGGGGGTAAATTAACTACCTATCGTAACGTTGGGGAAGAAATGGTAAATGCTGTCTATCGCAAAATGAAGAAAGCTACACCTCCTTGCACTACAGACTCTCAGCCCTTACCAGGTTGCATTTTACCAAGTGATCGACGTATTCAAGAAGCTATAGAGAAGTATAGCGATCGTGTTGCTTTAAAGAGTATTAATCATCTCTTCTCTATGTATGGTTCAAGGGCTTCAGAAGTATTAGCTTTAATTGATAATGAACCAGAATTAGCCGAGCAAATAACTGATAGCTTACCAGATATTAAAGCCCAGATTGTCTATGCTGTTCGTTCTGAATTGGCACATACCTTAGTCGATATTGCTCGTCGTCGTACTACTTTGGCTATACACGCTGGTAACTATGGTTTAGATTTATTACCAGTCTTGACGGAAACTCTGCAAAAGTACTGCGGTTGGAGTCCAGAAAAGTGCGATCAGCGAAGCTGGCTCGCGGAGCGAGATCGCGCTGGTGAAGAGTATAGAACTTATATGGAAGAAAATTGCATTCCTGATTATGAATTAACTTAGTTATGTGTAAATTGAAACAACTTGAAACTAAGTATTGCGTAATCAAACCAGATTTAAGGCTATTTTTAAAGCCTTTTGTACTTCAACTAACAAATCTGTTGATAAAACACCCAATTTTCTTTGAAAAACCAATTTACTTACTGTAGCTATTTTATCGGCTCTAATCAAAGATGTTTTCTTCAAACCTGTTTGTGAAAATTGAGAATCATTATCTTGAACTAACACCCAACTATTCTGCAAGCTACTAGTAGGAATTTTAGAGAAAATACCTAGAATAATTACTTCTTCCCTATGAACAGCTAAGATAAGTGCAGGTCAAGTTTAGCTGAAGTTAGATCGCTAAAAGGCAATCTAACTAGCCATATTTCTCCAGGCTTAGGATTAGACATCATAAATGTCTTCTTCGTCGTCATTCCACTCTGTAAAAGCTGTTTCAGCTAATTGCATCATCTGTATAGTTGCTAGTTTGTCTTCTAAATCTTCCATAGACAACGAAGGGTATCTTCAATTCTTTTTCTCTTATCGATATAATCTTTCCCATATCTTCTATAGTAACCAGGATCGTTTTTATGCCGATTTAGTAAGTCGTTAAAAATAGAATTTTGTTCACCTAATTTAACTTCTGAAAGACTTAGAAATGGTTGACAATCGGCTAAATGATAGTGTGTTATGAAGTCAGGAATTCTCATTTTTTTTTAATCTCTTTAAAACCAATTATGACTAATCCAACAAATATAGATGAAATCAAAATCAAAGCTTTATTCAAAGAAGCTCTTATTGAAGTAATAGAAGAAAATCAAGAATTAGTAAGTTCTATATTGGTAGAAGCTTTAGAAGATATAGCAATATCTCGCGCCATTGAAGAAGGAGAACAAAGTAAAACTGTAAGCCGAGATGAGATATTCAAAGTGTTGAGTGGGGAATAGTGAAAACAGAATTTAAGGATAGTTTTCTCAAAGACATTCGCTCTATAAAGGATAAAAAATTACTCTCGCGTCTCGAACAATTTATACTAGCAGTAGAAACTGTA